>MDSY01012915.1_pt1 | contig 26501 bp, 11 predicted proteins | sample 811131 | NCBI WGS metagenome assembly MDSY01 (sample SAMN05326643, study PRJNA326480) | marine metagenome | isolation source: seawater | place: Atlantic Ocean: South West | collected 2010
TGATGCAAAGGAAGAAGGTTTTGAAATTTGGTGTGACCCTCGTATCAGAGTTGGTCACGAAAAAACTCGCGTTATTTGATAGGAGATTAGTACAATGGCAATGATGAAAGGCGGCGGTTACATCAAGGGCAAACCCAAAAAAACTCGTCAAGGAAGCTCGCAGTACACTCTGCATTCCGCGACTTCTCGTAATAAAGCAAAAAAGAAGTATCGGGGACAAGGTAAATAAGAGTAGCATTACGTTATGTAAAATGGCAGCACTTATTTGTAACCTTCCTTCAGTAGAAGTATGGGTACGTAAAGAATATCTCACTGACCATCAATTTGGTCATGGTGAATTTGTAAAGGGCGTTTGGGTTTCGGCAAAGTCGATTCCTGGACGCGCTTTTTATTTTGAGACGTATTTACCAGAATACGCGGCAATGTATGATAAACTACCTATCAGCGCGTTTCTCTCGTCTCCGACGCTTCCAGACCCCGATCTGGACCTTCCTAACCTACAGTTCTGGAACTGTATGGACTATGGTGTTGTTGCAGTTCAGAAGCAATTTATTGGTTCTATGGATTATGAATTGTATACTCGTGACTTTGGTATACAAAAAGGAACCTATATTTGTACATTAGACAATTATCATCAAGATCCTGATGCAATTGACTATGCAACAAGTGAAAATCCTGCTGAACATAAGTCATCAAACCTTATTGAATTAGAAAATGGACAGTATGCACTGTATCCAAACAATAGAATGCGTATATTTGACAATAGTTTGACACCTGAAAATCCAAAAATGCCTGATTTCAAGGTTTCAACTGAATATTATAGTGTTGAAAATGGTTTTGAACGTCTTGGTATGGGACGTGAAGATGAATATTTCTGGAAAACGTCGAAAGAACGTAAAGAACAGAAAGAAAATGAAGAAAAATACCATGATAAAATGGAAGACATGTACAAATCACAAGAGAACCGTCCTCTCGACACACAATAAATAGCGAAAAAGGAAAAATATGTCTACTGAACACGATTTTTTAGATAATTTGGCAAATCATCAGCATCAAAAGATGTTGAGAGAGATTGCTAATGATAAAATTACACCAAAAAAGACTGATAAAGTCAAAGAGAGTGAAATTTTTGATCCAGAGGGTGAACCAGAATCACTTTTTGGTTGATAAATAATACATAATTGCTGTATTAGTGTGCCTTTACAAAGGGTAAGTCAAGGATTTAAAGATATTAGTATGACATTCAAGAGGAATCCTCTGAATGATGATGTACTTGGCCTCAAAAATGAAAGGGCAATTGCAAGATCCGTTCGTAATATTATCTTCACTGAACCTGGAGAGAAACCATTTGACGATGAATTTGGATCAAGGATAACACAATCACTTTTTGAAAACATTGATGACCTTACTGGGGAATCTATTAAAGATGAAATCACTTCATCTATCACTAGATACGAACCAAGAGTTAGGTTAATCAGAGTAGTCACTACTCCCGACCCCGATAATAACGCATATGACGTTATTATTGCGTATGAGATCATAGGAGCAGACGTTCCTCCGCAGGAATTAGAGTTTGTTTTGCAACCAACTAGGTAAAAATGGCATTAGTCAACTTTTCTAACCTGGATTTTGACCAGGTTAAGCAATCCCTTAAAGATTATCTAAAGTCAAATTCGGATTTTACGGATTATGACTTTGAAGGATCTAATTTGTCAACCATTTTAGACGTTTTAGCGTACAATACGTACACTTCTTCGTATAATGCAAACATGGTTGCAAACGAAGTCTTTATTGATAGTGCCACTTTACGTGAAAATGTGGTTTCTCTTGCAAGAAACATTGGTTATGTACCTAGATCAAGGAAAGCAGCAAGAGTAAATGTATCTTTTACGGTAAATACGTCAAATATTACTCCAACTCCAGGTTCAATCACTCTTAAAAAGGGTGCAGTTGTAGCATCTACTGGTTCTCGTAACGCACAATCGTTTATTTTCTCGATTTTAGACGATATTACAGTTCCAGTTTACAATCAAGTAGCAACTTTTACTAATATTCCTGTTTTTCAGGGATCAGTTTTAACTTCAAACTATACTTATAGTGCAAGAAACGTAAATCAGAGGTTTGAGTTACCAAATGCGGGTATTGACACTGATTTATTGTACGTTTCTGTCAAGGCAAACGAGCAATCAACGGCAAAAGTAAAGTATAGTCTTCAAGATAGTCTATTTGAAGTTGGATCAGCATCAAATGTTTACTATATTCAAGAAATTGAAGACGAAAGATATGAAATTTTCTTCGGTGATGGAGTTTTTGGAAGAAAATTAGAAGAAGGTAATTTTATTACTGTAGATTACCTCGTTTCTAATGGAGATTCTGCAAATGGAATCAATAGTTTCACTTTTTCAGGTAAATTAGTCTACACTAGAAACGGTCAAGAGTATACAGTCACTTCTGGCATCTCTCTTATCACTCCACAAGGAATGGCAACAGGTGGAGAGACTATTGAAGGTGTAGAATCTGTTAAAAAGTTTGCACCAAGAATATATTCAACACAAAATCGTGCAGTAACACCAAATGATTATGAAACTTTGATTCCTGCAAAGATTTTCCCGCAAACTGAATCAATTTCTGTTTTTGGTGGAGAAGAATTAGTCCCACCACAGTATGGTAAGGTCTTTATTAGCATCAAACCAAGAACTGGTGATTTTCTTTCCAATTTGGCGAAAGAAAACCTTAAAATGAAGTTGAAAAAATATGCAGTTGCTGGAATCGTTCCAGAAATCCTTGATCTGAAGTATCTTTACATCGAAGTTGACTCTAAAGTCTACTACAACTCCAATTTAGCACCTTCTGGAGCAGAAGTATCAACTCTTGTTCAAAACAATGCTGCAAAATATGCAGAATCAACCGAAATGAACAGATATGGTGCTAGATTCAAGTATAGTAAATTCTTGAAGATTATTGATGACAGTCATGAGTCTGTAACTTCTAATATTACCAATATTAGTATGAGGAGAGACCTCAGAGTTGTTCTGAATACTTTTGCAGAGTATCAAATTGGATTTGGAAATGCAATTTATCCACAAAATGAAGAAGGTTATAATATTAAAACAACCTCATTTAGAATAAGTACATTACCACAAGAAGTATACATTGGAGACGTTCCTGATCCCGATAGAAGAACTGGATCATTGTTCTTGTTTACTCTTCCAACTGTAAATTCACAAAGTCCAACGATTGTTAGAAGAAATGTTGGAAATGTGGATTATGAAAAAGGAATTGTCACTATAAACCCGATCAATGTTCTTCAAGGTAAAGATAAAGATGGTCAGGATATAATTGAAATCTCCGCAACTCCAGTATCAAATGATGTTGTCGGATTACAGGATCTTTATTTGCAACTAGATAATAGTAGCAGTAACTTTGAAACTATTGTGGATGAAATTTCTTCTGGATTAGATCCATCAGCATCTAATTACGTTGTCTCTGCAAGTTATTCAACAGGTTCGCTTGTACGTGCAGGTGGTCCATCTTCAACAGGCGAAACTACAGATGTAAACAGAACATCTACAAATCAAACCATTACCTCGACAGTTTCCACTACTGGAACTACATCAGGTTCTTCTGGATATTCTAGTGGTTCATCAGGTTCATCAGGTTCATCATCAGGTTCATCCTACTAAGATCGTAAAAATATAAAATGACAGAGAAAAGAGTACAGTTAAGCAGCATCTTATCCCGCCAGGTTCCCGTATATGTTAGGGACGAATATCCTCTTGTAACTGAGTTTCTAAAGCAGTATTATGTTGCTCAAGAATACCAAGGTGGACCTCTTGATCTTATTCAAAATATAGATCAATATATTAAATTAGAAAACACAACAAACCTTGCGGAATCTGTTGTACTTAAAACTGCTCTTGAAAAACTTGATGATACAATTTCTGTAGATTTAGTAAAAAGTCCAAACGGAACAAAAGGATTTCCTGATAGTTATGGACTTTTAAAAATTGACGATGAAATAATTACATACACTGGAAAAACTGACTCTACCTTTACTGGATGTATTCGCGGATTTAGTGGAGTATCATCTCTTAAAAAACAGAACTCTCCAGAAGATCTAGTTTTTGAAAGTACTCTATCTGCTGGTCACGATGCAGAGTCTACAATTACTAATTTGAGTTGCCTTTTTCTCAAAGAGTTTTTGTTAAAAACAAAAAATCAAATTTTACCTGGATTAGAAGATAGAAGTTTACATTCTGATCTTAATCAAGAAGTTTTCCTAAAACAGTCTAAAGATCTTTACTTAACCAAAGGAACTGACAGATCTTTTGAAATCTTATTTAAGGCACTGTATAATGAGAACGTTAAAATTGTAAAACCAATAGATTTTGTATTAACACCTTCTAATGCAGGGTATAGAATAACAGATGATCTTATTCTTGAAGGAATTTCTGGAAATCCAGAGAATTTAGAAACCACTACATTATTTCAAGAAAAATATAACAAAACAATAAACAAAGCATATGCTCCAATAACTTCGATTGAAAAAATTTCTGTAGGCGCTGGGAAAACTTTTTACAGAACAAAATTAGATTCTGGATATAACAGAGATATTAGAGTTTCTGGCGCAACATATGGAAACTTCTCTGTCACACCCAAAACCAGATTGATTGGATCAGTCTCTATTGGTTCAAGTGTTTTAAATGTAGATTCGACAGTTGGGTTTGCTAAAACTGGAGAGTTGTTCGTAACATATAATGATACCACCACTGGAGTGGTAACATACACGTCAAAGTCACTTAACCAATTCTTTGGGTGTACCAATGTAACAGGCATTATGGAAGATGCCTCTACTATTGGCATTAATACTTTTGCATATGCACCATATAATGGAGAAGATATTAGAGTAAGAATTAATTCTATTATTAGTGATGTTTCTTATCCAGATAATACTGTCAACTATGGTGACGGCGATACTGCAAGAATAAAAACTCTTGGTGTTAATGAAAAATCTGTTAAAGGAACGAATTGGGTTTATAACATCTCACCAAACTACAAAGTTAACAAAGTTTCTTTAGTAGATGCTTCTGACTTTACATACAGAATTAATTTAAACGTAAAGTCTTATTTGAAGATCGGTGACACTATCACTTTAATTGGTAGTGATGGTTCTAATAAAACTTCTACCGTAATAGACGCTGTTTCTTCAAAAGAATTTTTAATTAGAGGTCAGGGACAAATACTAACTTCCTTGACGTACACTATTAGAAGAAATTTAAGGAGTATACTTTCAAATTCATATCCTACGTCAATTAATTACTTAACTGATGTTCAAAATGTATATAAAGAAAAATCAGAATCAAAATACTTAGTCGCATCTTCATCCATACCTTATTATAATGCACAACCTCTTGAATCTAGCGATAGATCTGTAACTTTTTCTGGTTCTTTCTCTGGTGATACTTTTGAGATTAGTCCTCTGAATGATCATGGTTTTCAAACAGGAGATGCAATTTACTACACTCCACAAAAAACAACGAAAAAGACAGTTTCTGCTTCTGGTAAAGTAACTACAAAAGAAATAGTTAGTTCTTTCTTGTTTGCAGAAGGTCTTTACTTTATAAAAAGAATATCAGATTCCACTGTAAAATTTGCTAGAAGTAAATCAAATATCTATCAATCAAAGTTTGTATCATTATCAAGTGCAACAACTGTCACTGATAATAAAATTACTCCATATGCTTTTAACGGTAAAAAGTTAGAATCACAAAAGTTACTTAGAGAAATATCTAAACCAACTGTTAGTGATATTGCAATTGAAACATTACCTGGTCGTACTGGGTTGTTTATTAATGGCGTAGAACTATTAAATTATAAAGCGAACGAATTTGTAAATTATGGACAAATTGAAAAAATTGATGTTATTTCTCCTGGAATTGGATATGGAGTTATAAATCCACCATTACTATCAATTACTGATTCTGTTGGAACTGGAGCAACTGGTTATGTTTCTGTTTCAGGCGTCTTGGATGAAATTAGAGTTATTGATGGAGGATTTGATTATGAAGGAACTCCCCAGGTAGTAATTAGTGGTGGAAATGGAAAAGATGCTACTGCATCTGTAACTATGAACTTGAAAGAGCATAGTGTCAAATTTGTATCTGAATTAGTTGGACTTGGAGCAACTTTATCCACGATTGGATTTGGGACATATCACAAATTCCGTAATGGTGAACAAGTAATATACGAAACTCAAGATCAAACTAACGTTGGTGGTTTATCGACTAATACAGAATATTTTGTTGCAGTTCAAGATACAACAACTGTGAAACTGCACAACAGTCTGAAAGATGTATTAGCAGGTATCAACACGGTAACTCTTAGTTCTCTTGGAGTTGGTAATCATACTTTAAGATCAATAAATCTTAAATCTGTTGTAGACTCTATAAATGTTGTTAATCCTGGATCTGGATATGAAAACAAAAGAAGAACAACTTTACCAGTTGGCATCAATACTGCCATTGATGTAATAACGATTGAAAACCATGGTTATAGTTCTGGAGAGATATTAAAGTATACTTCAGAAGGGACTCCTGTTGGAGGACTTTCTTCGGGAGCAGAATATTATGCAACTAAAGTGGATGACAATTCGTTTAAACTTTCTAATATTGGAGCAGCAACCACCAATAAAGAAATTTTCTACAATACAAATAGATATGTTGATTTAACTTCAGTTGGATCTGGAACTCACAATTTTAACTATCAAGACATTACTGTTTCTCTTATTGGAAAGGTAGGAATATCTTCAATAGGAACAGAAACTTTTAAAGCAAGAGTTGAACCTATTTTTAAAGGAGAAATTACTTCAGTTCATCTGACAAATAATGGCGTTGGGTATGGTTCTTCAGAAATTATAGATCATATTAGAACTCCTAGCATAACTGTAGTTGGCGGTTCTTTGGGTCAAGTTACTCCAACAATAAATTCTGATGGACAGATCACGGAAGTTTTAGTTCAGAATGCTGGAAAAAACTACTTAACTCCACCAAATTTAGTAATTAATTCTGATAATGGATTCGGCGCTGTATTAGTTCCAGTTGTATCAAATGGACAGTTAATAGAAGTCAAAGTTCTAAGTGGTGGTATTGGATTTGAACAGGGAGATACTATTGATGTATTAATTGATGGTGAAGAGGTTGAATTCTCAGCAAAGATACAATCTTGGCAAATTAATTTATTTCAAAAGCACTTCAACAAAATTACGAATGATGATGGACTTATTACAAGTCCACTGAACAGTGACTATGGTCTTCAGTTTGCTTCAATTTATACACCAAGAAAACTTAGAGAATCTGTCTATTCTGTAGATCAAAATGGCGATGTTCTTTATGGAAAACAAGATCTCAGAAAAGTAAATTTAATTGAGCAATCTTCCACAAAACACTCACCAATTATTGGTTGGGCATATGATGGATATCCAATTTATGGACCATATGGATATTCTACAAAAACTGGAGGAACCATTGTTCCAATGCGTTCTGGATATGTAGAAGAGTCTTCAAAGAAATCGAATAGACCTCCTTTTGGTGCAGGTTTCTTTGTAGAAGATTTTACATACGTAAAAGTAAAAGATGAAGATGTTTTAGATGAAAATAATGGAAGATTCTGCGTCACTCCAGATTTTCCAAATGGAACGTATGCATATTTTACAACTATCAATACTACAACGGCAGAACTGTCTGGTCCTTTTGTAAGATATAGAAAACCCGTTTTCCCATATGTAATCGGAGACCAATATACAGGACTTCCAAATAAATTTAACTTTGATAGAAAATCAAATCAAGATGACTTTAGTTTTGAAGGAACACCCTGGTGTAGAAATACTGAACCATATAATTTAATCGAAGATGCTTCAGTATACAATTATTTTAATATTCCAAATAATTTAACTCAAACTGCCGATGTCATTTCAGTTGCTCCTGGAACCATTGATAATATTGGAATATCTAGCGGTGGTGATTTGTATAGAATTGGTGATGAACTAGATTTCAATAATGCAGGAACTCAGGGAGATAACGTAAAAGCAAAAGTTTCTATCATTGAAGGTAAATCTGTTGAAAGTGTAAGTGTTGCTACCAGTTCTATTATTGGTGTTGAATTTTATCCATCATCAACAGAAGGTGAATACATCGCTCTTGCAGCAAATCCACATAAATTTGCGCATAGAGATATTATCAGTGTTTCTGGTCTCTCTACTACTTCTTCTGGACTAGAGGGTTCATATGATGCTGGGATCTCTAGTGCTAGACTTAAAACAGTTGGATTTGGAAGCACTTCCATTGCTCTGAAAGGTTCTGCTATCACAGGATTTGTTACCTTTGTATCTCTCACTGGACCTCTTGCTTCTATTAGAGAAAATGATATTCTTGGTATTGGAACAGAAAGAGTAAAGGTTCTGAATGTAGATACAGAGTTTTCTAGAATTAGAATCTTAAGAGCACAGGATGGAACTATAGCAGTTGCCCATACTACTGGTCTTGATGTTATTGAAGATTCTAGAAGACTGAAGTTCAAATCTGGATTTAAGTCAAAATATAACTTCAAAAACAATAAACAAATATACTTTGAACCATCCGAAACAGTTGGACTGGGAACAACAGCTGTAGGTATAGGATCAACTGTAGTGTTTAGTTTCCCTGGAGCAGGTCCTACTGCAACTAGAAGTAAAGACATTCCAATCAAGTCACTCTACCTTAGAGGTCATGGATTGCAGACTGGAGATGTAGTTACCTATAGAAAAGGCAATGGTGATGGTCTTGTAGTGAATGAAGAAGCTACTATTGGAACAGCAACAACACTAACAGATGGACAAAGTTTGTTTGTTGCTAAAATTTCAAATGACTTAATTGGTATTTCAACAGTTAAAGTTGGAGTAGGGTCTACTGGCGTATTTGTTGGAACAGCAACAACACAAAGTGCGTGTAGGACATTATATTTTGTTGGACTTGGTACGGGATTGTACCATAGTTTCACTACAAATTATGATACTATAACTGGAGAGTTGCAAAGAAACAATGTAACTGTAGCAACTGCACAAACTCATGGCATACGAGGAAATCATGTTGCATTTATGGATATTAAACCATCCATAGCAGCAACACATGCGATAAGATATAATGATTATAGAAGAAGAGTTGAAATAGATCCCAAAAACTTTACTTCTGTTGGTGTTAATACATTAACTAATATGATCACTATTGCTGATCATGGATATTCAACTGGAGATAAAGTAATCCATACTGCAACATCACCATCTGGTGGATTGAGTGATGATGGAATTTATTATGTAATCAGATATGATAATGATAATATACAACTCGCCAATACTCTATATGATTCCAAACAAAAGATTCCATCAATTGTTGGAATTACAAGTGTCGGCAATGGAACACTGAGTCTTGTCAATCCTCGCATTAATCTGTATAAGAATAGTACAACTACTTTCGATCTTTCGGATACATCTCTTTCATATTTAAATCTCTCTACGAGATATCCTGCATTTGACCTCAATTTCTATACTGATAAAGATTGTACAGTAAAATATGATAAGAATGATGCTGATACTAATTTTGCGGTATCTAAATTCGGAAAAGCTGGAATTGGAACCAATCCATCAGTAACATTAACGATCAATAAAAATTCACCATCACTTCTTTACTATAAGTTAGATCCAATTTTTGAAAGTAGTTTACCACAAACTAAAAATGAAATTGTAGTTGACGATGAAGTTTCTGGTAATAATGAACTATCGATTAGAAATAGTAATTATAGTGGAACTCACAGAGTTGTAACTAGTGGTGACAAATCGTTTACATACACATTAAACAAAAAACCAGAAAGAGTTTCATATTCTTCTACAGAAGCATCTCTATCATATACTACGGACTGCACTCATACTGATGGATCAATTGCTGCGGTTACTGTAACAGATAGTGGAACTAACTACTATTCTCTTCCAGGAATTACTACAATTACAACTGAGACTGGTTTTGGTGCAGTATTAACTGTTTCTAGTAACACTGTTGGTAGAATTAAAAAGACAAAGGTTAATGATCTTGGATATGATTTCCCAACAGATGAAACATTAAAACCAACGGTACAAATACCTCAAGTTGTAAAGATAGATGCTCTTTCTTCTTTTGAATTTATTGGAATTAGTTCTTTTGGTAGAGGTTATACACAACCAGCTAAACTTGTTGTTCTTGACGGAAAAACTAGAGATGTTGTTTCTGATGTTGATCTTAGATATGATCTTGGCGATTCAACAGTAACAGTGATCAAGAATACTAGAGGTATGAGTGAAATTGCTCCATCAATCATACCAACCAATAATAGTAACGGTGTTCGTATTCAAAATATTGGATTTAGTACAATCACTAAAGATGTAACTGTAACTCTTGAAGATCAATTCAGTGTCGGTCAAACTTTCCCATTCGTCGTGGGTGATAACGTTCTCATAGAAAATATTAGTGTAGGAGTAGGATCTACTGCTAGAGGATATAACTCATCTGAATACGGATATCAAAGATTTGCAATAACTGCTATACCAGAAAATCCATTCGGTGGAGTTGGAATTGTAACATATAGTCTTTCCAATTACTTTGCTACAGGCGAGGATACTCCAGGAACTTTTGATGCTGTAAATTCTTCTGGAAGAATTATAGCAGAAAAAACTTTCCCAACTTTTGACATACTCTTATCCACAAACAATTATGTAAGTGGTGAAGAAGTTAAATCTAATTCTGCAACAGGAACTGTAGAAAATTGGGACAATAAGAGTGGATTACTGAGAATATCTACAAGTGAAGATTTTGTTACTGGTGAAAAGATTATAGGATCAACATCAAAGACTGAAGGATTCGCTTCTTCAGTATCTCAATATGATTCATATTTCAAACTAGATTCAATTTCCAAATTCAATAGAGGTTGGCAAACCAATTCTGGATATCTTAATGACAATCTCCAGAGAGTACAAGATAGTGATTATTATCAAAACTTCTCATATTCATTAAAATCTAGAGTTCCATTCCAAGATTGGGATGATGCCGTATCTACAGTTACACATACTGCAGGATTTAAGAAGTTCTCTGATTTGCAATTAGAGTCTACTGCTGACAATACCATGATGGTTGGATTGTCTACAGATCTTACATCTACACTCACTGTTAGTGATCTAACTGCATTTGCAAACTTAAACTGTGTTTATGACTTTGATTTAGTAAAAGAAAATTCTTTGAACATTGGACCTAATATTGTTTCTGATGAAATTATATTCCAAAATAGAATTCTTCAAGATTTTCAAGAGTCAATTGGAAATAGAGTTCTTTCTATTGATGATTTAAGTGGACAGTTTAATTCCAATCCCAGATCAACTGAATTTAGTATTATTAATACGTTTGATTTGTCTGCAAGAAGAGCAATGAAGTATTTTGTCTTTGTAAAAGACAGAAGATTTACACAACAAAGACAGGTCATGATTGTTGATCTTGTTCATGATGGATCTTTTGGATACATCAACCAATATGGAAGAGTCGAATCTCAGTATGACCAAGGATCTTTCGATTTCTCTATTAGCGGAACAGAAGGAGAATTGCTTTTCTTCCCAACTAAATTCAGTGTTAATGACTATAACATTACCGCACTGTCATATAATTTAGATGATAATCTCTTGGGAACTGGATCAACCACGATTGGTAGATCAATCATTGATACTGAAAGTACAACAGTTTCTGTAGGAAATACCGCAACTATTGTTTCTATTGGGAATACATTTACAACTGCCAAGGTTCTTGTTCAAATCACACCAGATACTGAACTCAATGAATTTGAATTTAACGAATTAAACATTGTCAATAATGGAACAGACATTTCTGTTGTAGAATATGGTGCTCTAGGTACAACACCAGGATCATATGGACCAGCTGGTCTTGGATCCTACGAAGCAAAACTTGATGGAGGTTTACTCAAGGTTGAATTTACGCCAAATGCTGGTATTGGTACAACATGCGTAATTAATACAATTACCGTTGGTCTTGCAAGTTCCGTATTCAGTGGAATTGGAACTATTGAAATGAAACATGCTAGACTTGAAAGTAGAACTACTTCTATATCCGCTTCTGCTACTCCTACAGATAATACTATTGTCGAGATTCCATCCACATTCGATACTGCATATTCTATTATTCAGGTTGCAGATACAACAAATAATGAATATCAGATGTCCGAGTTCCTAGTTGTTCAGGACTTTGAATCAACTCAAAGCACTCAAAATACATATGACACTGAATATGGAAATACAGAAACACTTTCTGGTTTAGGTACGGTTGGTAGTAAAATTGTTCGTGTTGGTTCTGCTGCTACTACATATATCACATTTACTCCAAATCCAAATATTGATGTGGAAGTCAATGTATTTACGAATGCATTAAGAATTGAAGACGATGAAAAAGATCAAATTGACTTTAACAATGGTGTAATTGAAACCGGATTTGGTAGATATGATGGCACCGAAAGTTCTATCAGAAGGGAGTTTAATTTACAACATAAAAATGACCAGATTTTCCAGAGAGTAATCGATGGAAGTGATTCTTCCTTCGTTAATATTAATGAGGATACCATTCAAATTCCTAATCACTTCTTGGTCACTGGAGAAGCGATTAAGTATACGCATCTGGGTGCTGGAACTTCCATGGCAATACAATGTTCTTCAACTTCTTTCCCAGGAGTTGGAACAACAGAAAGACTGCCAGAAGATCTCTTTGTCGTCAAGATTAATGATAACCTAATCAAGGTCGCTACAACTGCCCAGAACGCTCTCAAGTCCATTCCAGAGACTGTTAATATTACTAATGTAGGTGCAGGCACGTCTCATACATTTACTGCAACAAATCAGAATGCAAAAGCAATCATTGCAATTGATAACCTGATTCAATCACCTATAGTTTCCACTGCAGTAACTTCATCTCTTGCAGATCAAGTATTTACTACTGATGATTTAATTTACTTTACTGGAATCACATCATTCTTTGGTGGAGACCTGATTCAGGTTGGTAGTGAAATAATGAAGATTGAAGGTGTTGGAATTGGTTCTACCAATGCAATACGAGTACGTAGACCATGGTTGGGAACCACTCTTGCAGGATATGGAACAGGTCAAGTATTAACCAAGGTTGTTGGAAATTACAATATTGTAGATAACACTCTGAATTTTGTAGAAGCACCATTTGGTAACACTCCTCTTGGTACTGCGACAAATCCCCCAGATGAAAGAGACTGGACAGGAATATCTACTGGATCTAGTTTCCAGGGAAGAGTATTCTTAAGATCTGGTACTATTAATGGTACTACCGACACTTACAGTAAAAATTATATCTTTGATGATGTATCTCAAAACTTCACTGGAATAACTAGCGTATTTACTTTGACATCCAATGGTTCTAGTGTAACTGGAATCAGTTCAGATAGTGTTCTGTTAATCAATGACATTTATCAGGGTAGAAGTGCAGTTCAAGATTATGAAATAATTGAAGATGTTAACGCTGGAATCTCCAGCATTAAGTTTGTAGGAGTTGGTAGAACTCTTGGAAATGATGTTGGAATTTCTAGTTTCCCTAAAGGTGGAGTCATAGTTTCTGTTGGATCAATTGAAGGATTTGGTTATCAACCATTGGTTGCTGCTGGAGGAACAGCAGTCGTATCTGCTGCTGGAACAATTCAATCAATCAGTATTGGAAATAGTGGTTCTGGATATAGAGTTGGATTACAAACTGTTGGTGTTACAATTGAATCCATGATTATGGATAAAGTCTCTATTGGAACAGCAACTATATCAAATGGTGGTATTACTACTGTTTCTATTTCTAATGATCAAGTCTTCTATGCCCCAAGAGATATTTCAAACGTATTATATACAGCAGCAACAGGTTTAACAACCGTAACTACTGCAACCGCGCATGGATTGACTGCAGAAGAAGAGGTTGTTGTTTCTGGAATTGCATTTACCTGTAATTACACTGGATCTGGTCCAGTCAATGTGACTAATGCTCTCTATGATAATGTAACTGGTATTATGACCGTTACAACTGCTACGGCACACAATCTTAATACTTCAGGTCAGAGAAGTGATGTTATCCTTACTGGATTGGCATTTACCTGCGGATTGGATGGTGGATCATCTACTCACGTTTATCCAAGAACGACTGATCCTGTTTACTGTGGAGCAAAAGTGACTGCAGTCAATAGTTCGACTGAATTTGAAGTTAATGCTGGCGTATCAACAGTTCCAACGTTCTATCAAAGTGGAGGAACTGCACAACCTGCTCTTATTGCACCTAGAGCAAATAATCACTCCGCAAGTGGAGGAGATCCCGCAGTAGATGGAACAGTTGTTCTTAGAGTTATTGATAGCACCTCTTTTGAAATTAATACTGGAATTTCAACTAGAGATCATTTTTATGCAAGATGTGGTCATGTAAATAAACCATTGAGAGTTGTATTTGATGAACCACTGAGTTACACTAATATTCCTCTCGTTTATTCTTCTTCCAATCAATCTGTTGGATCTGGAGTCAGTGCAACTATTGATGTAGTTGTCGGACAAGGGTCAAGTGTTATTGATTTCTCAATTAGAAATGCTGGTTATGGTTATGGTAACAATGAAATCCTTACATTACCTCTGAGTGGTATAACGGGAATTCCAACTACTTCTTCTGCATCATTTGCCGAATTTGAACTGGAAATTGAAAAAACAATATCAGACAAATTCGCTGCATGGACTGTTGGTGAACTGAGAGCATTTGATAGCATTGAAGATTTTATTGATGGAGAAACAACTACTTTCCAACTTAAGTTTGATGGTGAGATTCAATCAATCGTAGCATCAAAAGGATCCAAGGTTATTGTTCAGGACACATTACTTGTCTTTGTCAATGATATTCTTCAGGTTCCTGGGGTCGCTTATGAATTCACAGGTGGTAGTATTATAACCTTTACTGAAGCTCCTAAAGTTGGAGATACGGTAAAGATAGTATTCTACAGAGGAAGCGGTTCGTCTGATGTTGTTGATAGAGAAATTATTGAAACTGTTAAAGTTGGTGATGATCTGACTGTTGGTTATGATTCATCAGTTGGACAATCATCAAATCTTCAAGAAGATGAAAGAACTGTAACCAGAGTTAATTCTACTGATTTGGTAGAAACTAATCCATACTTTGGTCCAGGGAACACTGCTGACGAATCTTTACTGAGACCAGTTGTATGGTGTAGACAAACCGAAGATAAAATTATCGACGAGAAAGAAGTTGGTAAAGACAGAGAACTTTATGAAGCGAATATTAATCCAAAAGCATATCTAATTAAATCGGTTGGAATTGGTTCTACCGAAATCTATGTAGATAGAGTCAGACCATTCTTTGATGGTGAAGATGAAAACATACTGTCTAGAGCATTCCAGAAGAAGATTACCTTCAAATCTAATGACGAAAAAGTATCTGCGGCAGCAACGGCAGTTGTTTCTGTAGCAGGAACTGTTTCTTCCGTTGTTATCTCTAGTGGTGGTGTTGGTTATTCTACTGCTCCTATCGTTAGTATTGCAAGCACAGTTGGAGTTGGTATTGGTACAAACACTACTGCTATTGCAACAGCAACTGTTAGTGCTGCTGGAACAGTTTCTAGTGTTACAGTGTCAAATGGCGGACTGGGTTACAGTACAACCACTGCACCAATCGTGCTTATTGGTCCTCCAAAGAGTAATACTGAAGATTCAAATGTTCACAGTTATGAAGGAGATTCTGGAATCATTGTTGGTTTTGGAACGACTGCAGTTGGAGTTGGAACTACTCAATTAATATTTGATCTACATATTCCATATGATTCTCCAATGAGAAATACAGATCTGGTTGGAACTGCTGTTACCTTGAGTGCTCTCTCTGCCAATGACTACTTCATTGTTAAAGACTCTAACGTTGGTATTGCAGCAACAACAGTAGAATCCTTCGATTCTTCTGGATCTGTAATAGGAATTGGAAAACGATTTGCTGATAGTGTTTATGTTGTAAATTCTGTGGAAAATGTTTCTACAAGTATTGTAGGAGTAACAACCTTAGTCAGAAGAGTATTTGTCAATGTAGATCAATTCACCACAGGTTATTCTGGAATTTCGACATCAGAATTTATTGGAAATTATAGTTGGGGTAAGATTGTTATTCTTGGTAGAAACGAATCTGTTTCTTATGACGCACACACTCTTTCTGGTATTGGAACTAATGAATCTACTGGAATTTCAACATCAACTATCGTCCAAAGAACGAACAAATTGAAGTTCAAAGAATATGTTGTCTAAATCTCTAATAAATAAAGAAAAACTCCGTCTAAAATGGCTGCAATAATTACTGATCAGATTAGAATATTAAACGCAGGGAATTTTGTCGCTGGAGTTAGGAACCAGAGCAATGCATATTATTCATGGATAGGACTTCCAAACCCATCCTATTATCAATCTGACTGGAATACAACTCCTCCTTCACCAAAAGACAATTTCAACGAAGAGAACGATTATTGGGATACCATGATCGCGTTGAAAAAAATTACCGATGCTGATGTGAGACAAGTAGTAGTAAATAGATCTTGGACTTCAGGTACGACATTTGATATGTACCGCCATGATTACAGTAGATCTAATACTGCTGCGGTATCTGGTGCAACGAATCTTTATTCTGCATCATTTTATGTTATAAACAGCGATTTTAGAGTTTACATCTGCTTACAAAATGGAACAGATCCTGAAAACCCAAATGGTAGACCATCTTTAGATGAACCTACATTTACTGACCTGGAACCAAGATCTGCTGGAACCAGTAATGATGGGTATATTTGGAAATATCTCTATACTATTAAACCAAGTGACATTGTAAAATTTGAATCTACGGATTTCATGCCAGTTCCTCTTGATTGGGGAACATCAGCAGATAATGCAGAGATTAGAGACAATGCTGTTGATGGATCTATTAAAATAGTAACCATCACAAATAGAGGAGATGATATTGGACCCACTGGAGGAACTGTTTATACAAGAGTTCCCATCACGGGAGACGGTTCTGGTGCAGAATGTACTATTACTACATCGAATGATAAAAAGGTTCAATCTGTTGTTGTTTCATCGCAGGGGTCTGGATACACCTATGGAACAGTTGATTTAGTGGCAGGCAATGTTCCCATCGGTTCAACCAGACAAACTTTTGAAGTTATAATTTCTCCTCAAGGTGGACATGGTGCAGACATTTACAGAGAACTTGGTGCATACAATGTTCTCTTATATTCCAGAATTGAAAATGATATTGAAAATCCAGATTTCATAACTGGAAATCAGTTTGCAAGAATTGGTATCGTTGAAAATCCACTTGAAACAGGAACTACACTGCTTGCTTCATCAAAAGCAAGTGCAGTTAACGCTTTGAGACTATCTGGTGCTGGATATAGTTCAGCGACATTTACTTCTGACTCTTTAGTGACGCAAACTGTTGCTACAGGTTCAACTGCTGTTGGTAGAGTACTTAGTTACGATCAAACGACAGGAGTTTTAAAGTATTGGCAAGATAGAACAAATGTCGGATTCAATACTTTAGGAGCTGGTATTACAAATCCAACATATGGATACGAATTAGTTGAATTTACAAGCAGCCCAACTGGTGATGGATCTCTAACTATTATACCATCATCTGGATCTAATTTGCAGATCGATACAGACTTTACGGGTATATCTACCGTAATAAATAATCGTACATATTATCTTGGTCAAGAGTTTACTAGTGGTGTGTCAAATCCAGAGGTCAAGAAGTATTCTGGAAATATTATCTACGTAGATAATAGACCACCCATCACTAGATCGTCGAACCAAAAAGAAGATATCAAAATCGTTTTGCAGTTCTAAAGAATTATGCCACAGCAAACTAATCTCAACGTCGCGCCATATTTTGACGATTTTGATGCCGGTAATGACTATCATAGAGTTTTATTCAAACCAGGATATCCTGTTCAAGCTAGAGAATTAACAACTCTTCAGTCTACTCTTCAAAATCAAATCGAAAGATTTGGACAGCATTTTTTCAAAGAAGGTGCAAAAGTAATACCTGGAAACTTTGGTTACACCCAATTATATTATTGTGTGCAGCTGAATAATAGTTTTAATGGAGTTCCTGTTGCGGCATATGCGGATCAATTAGTTGGATCTACAATCACAGGAAAAACTTCTGGTGTTACTGCAGTTGTAGATAGTATTCTTCTTCCAGACGATTCTGAAAGAGGAAATTTAACTTTGTATGTTGGATATCTTGGTTCAAGTACAGCAGATAATTCTACACAAACTTTTTCTGATGGAGAAGAATTATCATGTAACCAGATAATTCAGTCTGGTCTTTTAGGAAATTCTTTAATTGAAGCAGGAGTTCCTTTTGCTTCTACTCTTGGTACAGATGCTGCTGCAACTGGATCTTCTTTCCAGATTGATAATGGAGTTTACTTTATTAGAGGAAACTTTATCAATGTAAACAAAGAAATATTGATTCTTGATCAATATTCTAATACTCCAAGTTACAGAATTGGTTTATATATTAACGAAGAGATTGTAAATGCAAATCTTGATGAATCTTTAAATGACAATTCGCAGGGATATAATAACTATGCTGCCCCTGGTGCAGATAGATTAAAAATTTCAGTTTTTCTTTTAAAGAAAAGTCTTGACGATTTCAATGATGATAATTTCATTGAACTCGCTACAGTAGTAAATGGTGTTTTAAGAGCAAAGACTCAAAAGGGTGGTCTTGGTGGAGGTGTCGGATATAAAGACTGGACTGATACACTTGCAAGAAGAACTTATGATGAATCTGGAGATTACTATGTAAGACCTTTTGATGTTTCTGTAGTAGATTCCCTGAATGATAATCTTGGAAATAATGGATTATTCCAGGCAGATCAATTTACATACAGTGGAGGAACTCCTTCAGATGATCTGGCAATGTACAGAATCTCTGTTGGTAAAGCATATGTTCGTGGATATGAAGTAGAAACAAGAACTCCTACGTTTATTGATTGCCCTAAACCAAGGACAACAAGAACCATTGAAAATGAGTCTCTCATTTACAATACAGGTTCTTCTTTAAAACTTAATACTGTATTCAGAACTCCAACAGTTGGTATTGGAAATACATATGTTGTAAGTTTAAGAGACAGAAGAGCGGAGTCAAGTCCAGATAATAATGCTCCAGGAAAAGAGATTGGTCTGGCCAGAGTTTATGATTTTAGAAACGAGTCTGGGTCATACGAATCTAACGCTAATTTAGATCAGTGGGGAATTTCGTTATTTGACGTTCAAACTTTTACTGAAATTACATTAAACTCTGCTGTAACGTTAACTACCCCAGTTTTTGTAAAAGGTGCCAATAGCGGGGCAACAGGGTTCCTTAGAGACAACGTTTCAGCTGGTGCTGCACTGACTGTCTATGATAGATCTGGATCATTTATTGAAAATGAATCATTGATTTTTGATGGAATCAATAATGGAAGAATTGCAATCGCAATTACAAATCATTCTATCTCTGACGTAAAATCTCTATTTGGAACTACAAGTGGAGTTATTGGAATTAATACCTTCAGTGCTAATATTATACCTTCAACTTCATTTGTTGTCGGTATTGCATCAGTATCTCAGTTCTCGGGTGGTGTAAGTACTGTTTCAAGTTCAAATGAACTGTTTCCAGGAAAAGTTGCCCAGGTTGGAAATCTTGTATCATATAGCGATCTTTCTGTAACTGAAGATCCTATAATGGCAAGAATCAGTGGAGTCACCACTAATGCTATTACTATTGTTGGAGTTACCACAGTTCCTGGTGTTGCAAATGGAAAACTTCCACTTGCCGCAAATTTAAATGTAACAGATTTGAAGATTCTGTCTACACAATTAGAAGAGTCTTCTGACAGTACTCTGTTCACTAGATTGCCAAAAGGAAATGTTGCATCGGTTGATTTGACAGATGCATCCCTCAGTATTAGAAAAACTTTCACTGTTACGATTGCCAACAATCAAATCACAACTGCTACTCGTCCAGAAGCAGAAGATGGTGAAGTATTTTTACCATTCACTGCAAAGAGATATTCTTTAATTAGAGCAGATGGTACAGTTGAGCAACTGTCTTCGGATAAATTTAACTTCAATAATGATTCTACAATTATTGATACGATTCGTGGTCTTGGTTCAGATACTGAAGCAACATTAATTGCTACTCTGAGAAAATCAAAACCAAAATCAAAGGCAAAAATTAAAAATCCTGTCAATGTTATTACAATTGACAAGTCCAAATACGAAGGATCTGGAACAAATACTGGTGTAGGTAATACCACACTAAACGATGGATTAACTTTTGGCAATTATCCTTTTGCCACAAGAGTTCAAGATGAAGTAATCTCACTGAATAGACCTGATATTATTGAAATTCATGGTATCTATGAATCTGCAGATTTATTAGAAGCATCTGCCCCAAGACTTACTTTCCAAACTTTAAATACTCCATCTGGAACAACATCTGATTTAATTGCAGGTGAAATTTTAATTGGTCAGACAAGTGGAGCGATTGCAATAGTTGCAGAGAAAGTTGCTTCAGACGTTGCATCCGTCGTTTATAAAAATGAAATTAAATTCGTAGAGGGAGAAACTGTTGCATTCCAAGAGTCACAGACTCAAGGATTGATCAGTGCTGTTGTTGCTAACAGTTTTAATATTTCTAATAACTATACGTTCTCTTGTGGTCAAGAAAAAACTTTCTATGATCATGGAACTATTACAAGAAGAGAAGGATCAGAAGAACCTACTAAACAGTTAAAGATTTATTTCTCTTCTGGTTCATATGACTCTACTGATGATGGCGATATTACCACTGTAGAATCATACGATTCTTTCAATTATAGCAGAGAAATTAAATCAATTGATAGAATTTCAAATGCAGATATTATTGATATTAGACCAAGAGTTTCTGACTATACAGTATCTGTTGATGCTAGATCTCCTCTGGAGTTTTTAGGTAGAACCTTTAATCAATCTGGCAATTCCTCGACAAACATTCTAGCATCTGATGAACAAATTATTTGCGACTTCTCATATTATCAGGGAAGAATTGATAGAATCTTCATAACCAAGGATGGAAAATTCCAAGTTAAATATGGAGTTCCATCAGACAACCCAGAAAAACCAGTTGTTGTTGATGATGCTTTAGAGATTGCAACTATACAACATCCTCCATATCTTTACAATAAAGAGCAAGCAGTTCTCGAATTCTTGGAGCACAAGAGATATCGAATGGTCGATATCAAGCAACTTGATAACAGAATCAAAAATCTTGAGTATTATACATCACTTTCTCTCCTAGAGACAAATACTGCCAATCTGTTTGTTTCTGATCAAGATGGATTGAATAGATTTAAATCTGGATTCTTCGTTGATAATTTTAATTCGTTTAAACCACAAGACATTAATACTACTGTTAACAACAGTATTGACCGTAAGAGAAAGGAACTTAGACCAAAACACTTTACAACATCAATTGACCTTCTTGCTGGTCCTGTTGTCAACACAGATCCAACTTCAGATCTCAACTTTAGTATTGTAGAGGGTAATAACGTTAGAAAGCAAAACGATATTGTCACTTTAGACTACGCAGAAGTTGAATGGTTAAAACAATCTTTTGCTACAAGAACAGAAAGTGTCACTCCTTTCCTAATTAGTTTCTGGCAAGGAACTCTTGAACTTACGCCATCTTCTGATAACTGGGTAGATCAAACGAGACTTGAAGCAAAGATTATTAATGCAAGAGGAAACTATGCCGAAACCATGGCAGAGGCAGCGAGAACTCTGAACGTTGATCCACAAACTGGTTTTGCTCCTATTGTTTGGGATGCTTGGAATACTAATTGGGGTGGAACCGAAGTTATTCAATCAACCAGAACAAGAACCGAAAACAACTCCACAACCTTTGGACGTGGTGGATGGATTAATGGTGGAAGCGGTACGGCACAATGGGTTCAAAGAACAACAACTAGAACAATTCAAGAAGAAACTAGAGAAACAATTCAGAATGGAGTTGAATCTAGAAATGGTTTAAGAACTGTTGTTGTTGAAGATATTGATAGAACTTCTGTTGGAGATAGAGTTGTCAGTAGAGAAATTATTTCTCATATGAGATCAAGAAACGTTCAGTTCCTTTCCAAGAGAGTTAAACCCCTAACCAGACTTTATGCTTTCTTTGATGGTGTAGACGTTTCTAAGTATTGTACACCAAAACTCCTTGAAATTACAATGGAGTCTGGAGTATTTGAGGTTGGAGAAAGAGTTGTTGGAAGAATGCCAAGAACTGGATTAGATCAATCTACTACTCCATCAGTTGGAATTCAATTTAGAGTAGCACAATCTAATCATAGAGAGGGTCCATACGATTCTCCAACAAAAACATATCCAAGAAATCCATATACCAGCAATCTGTTGAGTGGACTTTATTCGTCTACTTCTACAATATTGAATGTAGATACATTCTCATTGTCCAATGAACCACAAGGTGAATATTATGGATATGCTGAAACTGGAATGGAACTGGTTGGTGAAACTAGTGGAGCAACAGCAACGATTAATAATGTTCGTCTTGTTTCTGATCTTGGAGCAAATCTTTTTGGAAGTTTCTACATTCCAGATCCAAACCAGTTAGATCATCCTAGATTTGAAACTGGTGACAAGGTATTTACTCTGACAAATACGGAGGACAATGATCCTGATGCAGCAACAACTCTTGCTGATGAAACATATTCTGCATCAGGAACTCTTGAAACCGTTCAAGAAAATATTATTTCAGTAAGAAATGCTAGAATTGAACAAAGACAAGAATTCCAAGAGAGAAATGTAAATAGAAATCTTGGAACTGAGGTTGTATCTAGTAGAGTCACTGGGCAGTCTAGTAGTGAAAGAGTTGTTGGGTGGTATGACCCTCTTGCACAATCATTCTTAGTAGAAGATGATACCGGTGTTTTCATTACTAAGTGTGATATATTCTTCAGAACAAAAGATGATGGAACTACTCCAGTAGTATTCCAATTGAGAACCATGAAGAATGGATTCCCAACACAAAACGTATTACCATTCTCTGAAATTGTTTTAGATCCAGAGGAAATTCAAACATCCTCTGATGGTTCTGTTGCTACTACTTTTGAATTCAAAGCACCAGTTTATCTGGAAGGTAGAGGTCAAGAATATGCAATTTGTTTAGCATCTAACTCTACTAAGTATAGCGTTTACATCTCCAGAATTGGAGAAAATGATCTTCTCTCTGATACCTTTATCTCAAACCAACCATATCTTGGATCTCTGTTCAAATCACAAAACGCTTCAACTTGGGAACCAAGTCAGTGGGAAGATTTGAAGTTTACCATGTACAGAGCAGACTTCCTGGAAAGTGGTGATGTTAACTATTACAATCCAGAGTTGTCCAGAGGAAACAAGCAGATTGCATCTCTTGCACCAGACTCCTTGGTCTTTAATTCTAGAAGAATTAGAGTAGGTCTTGGAACAACAGTTGCCGATTCCTATGAAATAGGCAATACCTTCACCCAATTCAATACAAATGCCTCTGGTGATCTTGTCGGAACTGCTGGTTCTATAACTAGTGATTTAAACATCACTAGACCTGGTATTGGTTACACTCCAGTAAGTGGAGGATTCACTTTCAATAACGTGGATCTGGTAACAATTACAGGAAATGGAAGAGGTGCTAAAGCAGATATTACTGTAAACAATGGTATTGCTATTGGAGCAACGATCACAGGAAACGGAGGATCTGGATATCAAGTTGGTGATCTTCTTGGTATAACAACAATGGGTCTGTCTTTGGGTAGAAACTCAAGACTCAGTGTTGTATCAATCGGTGGCACTAGTGAACTAATCTTTGATAATGTTCAGGGTAACTTTATCACAGGAGTTGGAAATACTCTCTTCTACGCCAAGAGCACTGGTATTACAACTACTCTGAATTATGATCATGGTGGAGCAGTTGATATTAATACGATTGTCGTTGATCATGATGGAGAGCATGTAAAAGTCAATCATCAAAACCATGGAATGTACTTTGATGATAACTTAGTTATTATTAGTGGTGTAGAATCCGACGTAAAACCAACCAAACTCACATCACCAATTGGTGCAGGATTTACTGGTCAAATTTCAGTTGATAGTACTGTTAATTTTGGTACTTTTGAGGGTGTTGGTGTTGGAACAACTAACGTTGGTTTAATACGAATCGGAGATGAAATTATTGAATATACTAACGCTAGTGGATCAGCTCTTGGTGGAACCATTACTAGAGGAGCATCTCCCAAAAATTATGAAGTTGGAACTCCAGTGTTCAAGTATGAGTTGAATGGAATTAGTCTCGATAGAATCAATACGTTACACAATCTATCTGATGTAACAGTTACGAATCCAATAACATTTGATTCTTATCACATTAAACTTGATATGTCAACTAAATCAAATGTCAATAATGATGATAGAAGTGATAATGCTGGATATCCTAGACTTTATGCCAATCGGTCGAAGTCTACTGGCGGATATGATATCAGAGCAACGCAAAACATTCCATATGAAATCATTACACCACAAGTTCAAAATCTTACTGTTGCAGGAACAAACCTGACAGCAGAGGTTAGAACAACTACTTCTCAAAGTATTGATGGTAATGAACTTCCATATCTTGACAATGGATTTGAGGCAGTTGCAATCAATGAATCCAACTATCTTGAAACTCCAAGATTAGTTGCAGCAAAAGTGAACGAAGATGTTCAGATGGGTAATGTAACTGGTAATAAGTCTCTTGAAATGAGAATGGTCTTGACCACCACTGATAGTCGTATTTCCCCTGTCATTGATGGTCAAAGAGTAAGTGCGATCTTGACTTCTAATAGAATCAATCGTCCAATCACTGATTATGCAACGGACAGTAGAGTCAATGGATTAAATACTGATCCAAATGCTTGTCAATACATCTCCAAAGAGATTGTTTTGGAGAACCCTGCATCAAGTATCAAGATCTTGGTTGGCGCACATGTCAACGAAGAAGCGGATATTAGAGCATTCTACGCAATTAGTGACAAGGAAGGATTCAATCCTATCTTTGAACCTTTCCCTGGTTATGATAACTTGAATACCAGAGGCGAAGTTATTGCAGATGAAGATAGTGATGGTAGATCAGATGTATTGATTCCAAAAGCAACCTTCAAAGGTTTTGAAGGGGAGCAATTGGAATTCAAAGAGTATACCTTTACTCGCGATCAATTGCCATCATTCAAGTCATTCAAGATTAAACTTGTAATGACCTCCACAAATCAAGTTTACGTACCTAGACTGAGAGACCTGAGAGTAATCGCATTAGCATAATATGGAAAAGTATACAGTTGATGGTCACAAGGATCTCGCAAGAGATCCTAGTACCAATTCTATAGTCAATGTTGATAACATTGGATATGATCAATACATTGCTAGTCGAAATGCTAAAAGTGAAAAGAATCAAAAAGTACAGACGATGGAGGAAGATCTTGCTAATGTGAAGAATGAACTTGATGAAATTAAGTCACTACTAAAGGAGTTAATCAATGGATCCAAATGAAATTGAGATAAAAGGTTTAGAAAAATCTTTTGCGTACCAGAAAATTGCATCTGAGATAGATAGTTGTGATGACCTCGAAATGCTAAAAAATGTTGCAAAGTCTTTTGCAAAATTATATTATAAACAGCAAGAAACAATCGCAATCATAGGATAATAGAATGCCTAGTAGAAACATTACGTTTGATCCAGATTCGGGAGTTCCAAGTGCTTCCAATTTAAATTTGTATACTGGCGCAGATTTTTCTTTAAATCTAAATGTAAAAACTGTTTCAAATTCAGCATTTGATTTAACAAATTACACTGGATCATCCCAACTTCAAAAAACGACAGGAATTGGTGCAACAATATCACCAAATGCAACCTTTACTGTTGGTATTACCAGTGCTGTTGATGGTCTTTTAAATGTTTCTCTAGGATCTACTGATACCAGAAGTTTAAGTGAGGGTAGATATATGTATGACGTTCTTGTTAGTTCTGGAAGTACAGTATATACCTTAGTAAACGGAAGTGTTTACGTATATTCTGGAATTTCTTCAGCACCCTAAATACACTTAGGAAACTTGTAAATAAATGGCGCAACCAGCAAGTAGGACAGAATTAGTTGACTATTGCAAGAGACAGTTGGGCGCTCCTGTATTAGAAATTAATGTCGCAGACGAACAAGTTGATGACTTAGTTGATGATGCTCTGCAGTATTTTCATGAAAGGCACTTTGATGGAGTATCACAAACCTTTCTGAAATATAAAATCACA
>MDSY01157388.1_pt1 | contig 26500 bp, 22 predicted proteins | sample 811131 | NCBI WGS metagenome assembly MDSY01 (sample SAMN05326643, study PRJNA326480) | marine metagenome | isolation source: seawater | place: Atlantic Ocean: South West | collected 2010
CATAGTTCGTGAGGAATTAGGTCAAACCGTAAAAAAACGGAGTGTGTTTTCTTTTTTAATTTACGTCTACCTTAGACTTCTATACTATGTCATATATATGATCATGATGAGTGATCATAAATTCTTGTTTTCCTGTGTTCTTTTTTTTATTTTTTCAATTTTGTGTCCTCATCAGCGTCACATTGGGTGATTTTTCTTGTCTCGCTGTCTGTCCTCGGGCAAAAAAAAGTGGTATAGTTTGAAAGTTTCGCATTTTCCGACTTCGCTGAATAATTTGAACTGTGGTTTTGCATATTCGGACACGGGACTTTTGCCTGGTAACAACTGTGTTCTTTGGAGTATGAGGTTTGGTAACAAATATTTTCCACTTGAATTCTAGTATTATCAACGACACATCTGCTCGTTGAATGAAAATAGCTATTTGTGACAACTTTGGACAAAAGAATAATAAAAAATGGTTTGAGCGGAGCCGAAAGTCTAAAAATTCCTAATAACATGGTTAAGTCTGACAGGACAACTTTGAAGTGTTTTGAAGATAAACAAAGCGAATCAAAGCAACTTTGGGCTGATAAGTATAAGCCAACTCGAATCTCAGAGCTGATCGGGAATGGTAGGTGCGTAGCCGATCTGCGGCGATGGCTTCTTGAGTGGCAAAATAAACAAGGAAATAAAGAGAAGAAAAACAAGTGTAAAGCCGTGCTGATTAGTGGTCCTCCAGGTATAGGCAAGACTTCTTCCGCTATTATAGTTTGCACGCAACTTGGTTCTAGTGTCATGGAAGTAAACGCAAGCGATTCAAGAAATAAAGCCTCAAAGGATGTTCAAACAGGTTTATCTGGTTCAACTTCAAACCAAGTCAAAGAATTGGTCACTAATCGGGGTCTCAATTTTTTGAAAACAACGATTCATAAAAATCAAGTATTAATAATGGATGAAGTCGATGGAATGAGTGCAGGCGATCGTGGTGGAATATCTGACCTCATTGATACGATAAAACGCTCGAAAATTCCAATAATTTGTATCTGTAACGATCGTTATTCACAAAAGTTAAAGGCTTTGCAAAATCACTGTTTTGAACTCAACTTTCAGCGACCTACAAAGCAACAAATACATGGACGCTTGTCCCTCATTATGAAAGAAGAAAATTTTCACATGCAATCTAATGAGTTGGATACTGTAATTGAGTCATGTAATGGAGATATTCGACTGATTCTCAATCAGCTTCAATTGAGAAAGCTAAGAACAGGTTCACTCTCAATTTCTGGTGGAAAGCAACTGAAAGATATTAATTTGGGAGTACTTTCAATTGTAGATGTACTTATGGGATATGGTGCTTCAAGCCAAACCATTGACCGTCGTATAGCATTATGTTTCAACGAGCCTGATTTAGTTCCATTGTATATACAGGAAAACTTTCCCCAAATGAGGCCAACACACTGTTGCTCGGATCTTCAAAGGCTCATATTTTTAGGTGCAGCTTCCTGTGCGTTATCTGATGGTGACTTGGTCTCTTCGCTGGTTCGATCAAAACAACTTTGGGAGCTTGCATCTTGCAGTAATCTCTTAGCGTGCATTATTCCTTCTTCAATCGTATCTGGAGTTCGTGAGACTTTCAACTTATTTCCAGGTGAACGTAATTTTCACCGATTTCCTGCTTGGCTCGGTAAGAATTCTTCAAGTTCTAAAATGCGGCGTCTACTGAATGAAATGCATGGTCATATGATAAGTAAAGGAGCACTTAAATCCAGCTCTAATGTACTCAGACAACATTATATTCCTTTACTTCGATCATATACAACGATACCACTTCTTTCAAAACATGTTGGGGGCTTGAACAATCGTGGAATACAAGATGCAGTGCGCTTTATGAGAGTATATGGAATTACAAGAGTTGACTGGGATTCATTGAATGAACTCCGTAAATTTAGTGGAAAAGGTCCCGCTTTTGAAGACAGTATTCAAATATCAGCATCAACCAAATCTTCCTTCACGCGTGAATGTAATAAGATCTTGGATCAGGTTCCTACAAAGCATGAACTAAAATTGCAGGATGGTTATTCAAGTGATGGGAATCAAGAATAAGACAGAAAACAAAGTGTTGAAATATGTTTTAGGACCCGTTTCAATATCCAAGCCTGTAGACAAAATATATTAAATTTACGCTCTATTGCGCTAGTCGATTTTGAATAGATTGCTTGTGACTCATGATGTTATCCAGAGCTGTAAGAATTTGGTGTTGTACTTTTGTCTTCTCGCTTGAGCATGATAATTTGAGGTCCATATAAAGCACCTTCAGAAATGCATAAGCAATAAGAACACTTTGGTTTCCCACGTTTTACCTGTAGTGATTTTACTTGTTTTTCCGAGACACTCAAGTCTTTTGAAAGAAGTTTTCGTAGTGAAACAATCTGAAAAAGAAGTTTCAAGTTTGCAACAAAAAGAGCAATGTAAAAAGCTGTGAAAAATTACCTCGTTCTCAGAATTTTTAGCAGTATTTGTGATGGAATCGACAACTTGCTCCACTCGTAATCTTTCGTTTTCGCATTGTTGTTCTTTGGAACGAATGTTATGTTGAATGGAGTATACTGTCTCTTTTCTGTACTCAAAAGTTAAGTAATGCTTGGTGAAATTTCAAAGGTGTACTTCTGAGAGATACTTTCTTTCAACATTTTATAATTTTCTTGAGTCGTAAGAGCTTCATTTTCAAGTCCTCTGTCAAAGATTAAGAAATATCTTGAAATCCAAGGCGATCTCTCACCTTATAGAATATGAAATATTTTTCAAAGTTTCGTGCAATAATAAAAGCATGTTACTCAACCCACTTTCAGCCTGTTAAAATATGATAAATGTACTATTTTCTGAAAAAATTGAACGTCCTACCCGAATTTTAGTACTCACTGAAAGGTCCTTGAGATTTCGTGTGAGCGGCCGTTGAAATTTAATATTAGCGGCAACGTTGCATCTGGGAACTTTCAACAATAAAATATTGTATCTACTGATCTGATCATCAATAGTTAAATCTATGTTTCTTTTGTCGTGCATCTCTTCAATTTCTACTGAGAGTTCAGATTCTTTCCCATGATATGCATTGATTAACTTTTGAACTTCAATCATCTGAGAATAAAAATCAGCAAACATATGAAAAATACTTTCTGAATACCTTTAATTCTTGATCTGTTCTTTCTACATGAACATTAATTCTTGTAAAATTTTCAGAGGCACGTGTTGATAACTTAATCTAAATAGTACATGTTAGAGTTATTTTTTACGTCTCAAATCTAAGAGTCCTTTCTACCTTTGTAGCTTTGCATGCTCGTTCGCTTCTAATTCGCAGGGTACCTATGTACGATAATTTTTCTGCGTTAGCCAAAATCTTGTTACTAAGAGTTGTTTTAGTAGACTCAAGAGATTTCTACAATGTAATACTCAAATCAAAGCCCAATCAAAGCTAGATAAATCCGGTATACCTTTGATGAATGCAACAACTTAGACTGAGGAACCAAGCTAGATAGATGACTACGCAATTTTTGGTTATCCTAAAAGAACTCAGCTAAATCTTTTGGCAAATTATCCAATAAAAAGGTTACCTGTAAAATCTGCTCAACGTTCTTACGCGTTGAGGCAAATTTCATGGAATAATTTGATCCAATACGATTGCATATTTCTGATGTGAAACCGGAACTTTCATCGCCAGACAAAAAAGTCTGAATTGTTGAGCTTTTTATTATTAATGAAAAATAGAATGTAACTTTGCCTACCTCATACAGTTCAATGCTACTTATATTGAATTCACCGTCAAACTCCTACAATTTACAATTAATTCTGTACAATCAAATTTAAAAAAGTGTGCCTTATCTCTGCTCTGACACAGTGATAAATAATCGCAAAGCTCTACCACCCAACTACTTATAACTGTTTGGAAAGGAGAAATACTTTTATCCACGAAAGGAAAAAAAGTATCCTTCGGAATTATGACAGGATAATTCAAGGATTTCAATATAAGCGGTAAATCTTCATCGGCTTTTTGACCAAACTTCAAATTTTGATCTAGTTGGTTCAGTAGAAAGTGAAACACGGCAATTGCACTTTTGAAGGAATAACTTCCGAAAGAATCTAACGAGTTGATTGTGCACCCTCTCTTTTTCAAAAAAGAACTAAATTTCCCCTTGCTGATGTCCAAATAATCCTCATCGTAGATAGGACGGGGATCAGAAATCCGCTTAGTAGCCCGCATGCGACTCCTTACTTTCTAGTGAAAAGCAGCACCTCTCGATAATTGATTTTTTTCGAAATCTTTTCTGACGACGAATATAAAGGAGCGTGAAGACTATGTTGTGTTATTGTTTTTAAATCTTTTCTGTGAGAATGGTGTGAATTTAGCTTTATGGAATTTTGGGTCGTTTTGTGCTCATAAAAAAAAGAGTCTCTTTGAAAACTCTAATCGGGCTTGAGTAACTCTGTATCATCCAATTCCACAAATCGTGCTGATCCTCAGTCTTGTTCTTTTCTGAACGTACAACCCTATAACGATTAAACGATATCGAGGGACGGATCTATCGTGAGTGCGTAGACTTTGTTTGACCTTTACAAAGAAGAAAACAATACACCGTTTACGAAGTTACGACGACCGATTTTCCCTTTTTCCGCGAGGTTCGGTGAAAACAAAAATCCAAAAATTTTTGAATTTTTTTTGAATTTTGAAAATATCGCCCCTATCACGCCCCTTCCGTCGTCCATAATCTCTTAAACACATGGCATAATAGAAATAAAATAACAATTTATAACACAAATCACAAAAATCATAGTAAACAAGCAAAACAGTAAACGGTCAGTCAAAACAGTTACAACACATTTCGTCTTTCAACTTAATTTGACTTCACAAGAAGAAAACATAAAAAGTTACGCGCAGCTTTGCCAATACTTCTGCGCTTTAACAACACTATTTAAAAACTAAGACAATCTTAAACCGATATTATCATGTCAGGTAAAGGTGCTAAAGGACTTTCAGGAAAAGGACTTTCGGGGAAAGGGGCGAAAGGAACAATGTCCGATAAAAAGGGGGACAAGAAAAAACCAACTTCCCGGTCTGTAAAAGCTGGCCTACAATTTCCAGTTGGACGTATCCACCGTTTTCTCAAGGTAATTGCCAGTGTTGTAGTTCTAGTTCTATTACAGAGCTTTTTACGTTGCTAGCATCACGAACGATCTTGTCGAGTGATGATTTCAGAAACAAATCGCCTAAAAATTTCGACCGTTGACACAATTTTTAATTCCTGTTTTTACAGAATCGTGCTGCTTCTGGCGGCCGTGTAGGCGCAACTGCTGCAGTTTACTCAGCTGCCATTTTAGGTGCGCGCATATATGTGAATAAATTGTTTTATTTAAATGTTCCGTAGAGTATCTCACGGCAGAAGTTCTCGAACTTGCCGGGAATGCTTCTAAAGATTTGAAGGTACCGAGATAGCACCTCCTGACGTATTCCACTTATAATTTTTCGAAAGGTCAAACGTATCACCCCACGTCATTTGCAGCTTGCAATTCGGGGAGACGAGGAACTCGATACCCTTATCAAAGCTACAATCGCGGGTGGTGGTGTCATCCCACACATTCACAAGTCACTAATCAATAAATCTTCAAAGAAGAGTGATTAGATTCTCAAAGCATTACCTTTTTCTCAGTACGGAAGTTACATAACCATCACAAAGTGTTCCTTTTACTTTCTTTGCGTGAGCTGAGTTTATTTTATGTACTTAATAAATATACAAATACAAAAGTTTGCTAGTTCTATTCACCCTCTTCAACTAAGCTTGGTTATTAGTATATTGAATAGCAATAGCACGTTATCACCTCCTCTTCAGGCTCTTCCACTTTTTGCATAAACGAGTAAGAGCTCAAAAAAAAGTCTTGTTTGATTCCCACCACTACAATTTATAGAATGGCTATACATATTTTATCTCTGCAAACTTCTTCAAATCACTTATTTCCTCCATTTTCTTCGAAACTTTAGCTTGGACTGCACGGAGGTATATACTTCGTTAAAATATCTGTCCTCAACAAGACTTCGTAAAAGCTGAAGTACTTCAAGTGCAAGTTCTCTATGTTCGATTGAAATTCCGTTAACTTTAGGATCGATGCATATATAGCACGGGAATATGAGCTCATAAAGGATGCTGGGATGAGAAAACAACATTTCAACATCAATTCCAGCGATAATTCCAGCGAGACAACGTATGCTCACTTCACGAATGCAGTTACTTGCCACAATACAGTATCTGCCAACTCTTTGTACAAATGTGATTCCTTTGTTTGCTCTCATTTCTGTACTCTTCTCGGTCAAGCTAGCATTCTTAGAAAGAAATAGCAATGTAATCGACGCGATATTCTTTGCATTCTGTCTTAAAACTTCCAGCTCTATTGATATGTCACTGCTCTTGAAGTTATTCTCGAATAGTAGCATCGAATTATTTACAGCAAGTTCTAAGTAAACATCATCATGCTGAAAAGAAAGATCTTCCGAATTCAATGAATAATCATCTCCACGCATTTTTAAGTATTGACCCAATATTCGCGTCGATGATGACTGAAGCCATTCATGCTCATGTTTTAAAAGTTGAACTATTAAGAAAATTGTCTTTTCAATTTTTGTCTCTCGGTATTTAAAAAACTGAGGTGTTACTACCCATAATCTTTCGATAAATAATAAAAGATTGTATTGGAGCAACCATTTCTCATCTTTATTGAAATTTTGAATTTCTAATACAGAAAGAATTTGCGGCCAAATGCTTCTGATCGTACTTATTACCATCTCCGGACAAATTTCTAATGCTACATTCATTACCTGGACTGAAAGTCGCTTCAAAGTCATACTTTGCTCTTCTATGAACCATTTCTGTAACCAAGTTAAAAAGATGTTAGCCTTTTCTTCACTAATACACGACAGAAGAGCAGCAATAGTTTCCCCTGCACCCCGTCGACATATACTGGAGGCATCAGTACCCAGTTGAACAATTAGAGGAACAAACATAACTTCTGCTGTATCTCTCAAGACACTTTTTGGAAATTTCAAAATCACGGCGTGCAGTGTATTGAGTACGGATGCTCTCCCGACAGGACACTCATACTTCAGATTTGCAATAAGCTGTTCTAAATAGTCCTGTAACCTTCTAGCTCCAAGTGGATAATCAAGTAAAAACTGGAGAAAAGTTTGAGCACACATTTTCCTTGAATGCTCGGAGGTTCCAGTTGCGACTAAACAGCAGATCCCATCCATTCCTGTATATATTTCTGACAGAAGTGGTCGACGTGACAAAATAGCACGCAATACAGAATGGCATACTGAAGTACTACTCTCGACTTCTATGTTATCAAAAGCGTAACGAAGAATCACACGGTACTGAGCATTTGACGGAGATACATTGGCATATCTTGACATTAGATTTGAGAGAAGTCGAAGGCAATCTTGAGCAAGTTGTGGATCACTACCTGATGAATTCAATAGAGCAAGGATCCGCCTAATTAATGAATCTGGATTGTGCTCAAACTTACTCAATCTCATATTCGTCAAGTCAGAAAGAATTTGTAAACATAGAAGAGGAATTTCATGATTCGCACAGTTCATCAAACGAAATAGTACAGGAACTATATCCTCTAATATATTAAAGTACTCCTTCCTTTCACCATCCGGAATGTTTTTTGTTGAGAAGTGCTTCAGTACACCTTTGATCAACCTCAAAGCAAACAAAACAATAACAGGATTATTATTTATAACAGTAGTATTGATTTCTTGCGTTGTAGATATATTTTCATCCGCAACAATATTATCAAAGGAAAGAAATTCACCAGAAGAATCAATTGACAAAATGGATCTAGCCACTACAAGAATTTCTTTCCCTTCAAGATTTTTTCTGACTAAAATACCTTTATGAATAGAAAACAGAATCTGTTCAATCTTACGATTACTTTGAATATTTCCAAAGTCATGGAGACGTCTGGTGACCAATGAAAGCAATATTGGCATTGAAGCAGGGAAAGACGCTCTTACAGAAAGCAGCTCAATGGATTCAAGCGACCGTGAGTGACGAGCTTCTGGAATCTTTGCAGTAATTTTTGCGATCTCTCGTGCTTCAGAAACTTCACCAAAAATATCTGCATCTAGTATTGGTAACACTTCTGGGAGAAAAGCATCGACTTCTACATTTTGTGCCTCTAAAGTAGTTACTTTTAGAATATCATAAGTTATTGACCCGAGGACATGTAGTTGGAAACCATTTAGAAGTTGAGCACGCAGGATTCTGATAACGTACGGCACATAAGGAGCTCCAAAAACTCTAGCGACATTTGATAACGACACTCTTGCCGCATCCCTTATGCCTTGGGATCGATCAACTAAACTTACGCACAACAGCAATATAAGTCTTTGAAGGTGTATCTTCAATTCATGCTCTGGAAGAAAGCTGAGGATATGTGCACATGAAAGAACCAGCGCAGGAGATACTTCTTTTTTAATCGATCCGATCTCATTCTCACGATCCGGCAAAAACTTTATTAATTTTGGATAAAATTCTTTAAAAAGATCTCGAAATTTTTCTTGATCTTCGAGGTTCGAAAAGCGATCCAAATTTTCAAGAACAGAAGCAAATGCACGTAAATATGCACTATTTTGAAGGTAGCCACTGTAAAATTTACGAAATAGTTTGCGCAGAATATCTTTAAACGCAGGCCATGGTAGTTTCGATGAAATCTGACGAACTACAGATACAGCTGTTGCTGCAACATTTGACACAGGATCTGCCAGACACATTAAGACAATAGGTATATAATAGTCCAAAACAGTTGATAAACGGCACTCTAACGATGTAGAAGCACTCTCTAGCTGAGTTAGAGCACGAGTGCGTCGATGCGACTGTAGATGTGTAATATTTATGAAAAAGTCCGTCTCAGAATCACTTTTGGACAATACGCTCAAACCGGGAGCGCAATGAGGCTGTGTCTTTGCAAGATGACCAACGAGATGAATAGCAACTGATCTTTTACTTTTCTCGGAGCTATTCATTGACCTCTTGATTCCTGGTAATACTATTTCAGAATATACTAAGGTAAATGTATCTTTACACGAAGGGATCGAAAGAGCATCGATGAAATTTTGAACTGTTGACTGCGCAGCATGACAAATAGCGAAGTCAGACGAATCCAAGTCATGCAAAGCTTGAAAAAGAATTGCTTTCATATTTTGTTGAGAATTTGCACAAAACCAGTTCGTCGTCAATTTTTCATAAGCTTTAAGCCTCATTTCAAAATTAACCTCCTCTAAACTATTTTCCACAGTCGAATTCAGTTTCCGAAGAATCTTTGTCGACACCCAAAGAGAATCAAAATTCTTTGCTATTGCAGAAAGCGCATCAATTATTTCCGATCGCACACTGATACTTCGTACTTTGCTTAGAAATGGAATTATCAATGCCCAGAATTTATCGATATCTTTGGGATTTACAATTGCTGAAGAGTCCAAAAAAGCTGTAGAAAATCCCAAGAGTAATTTTGATAGCATACCTTCGTCTAGTCTCGGAAATGTAGCGAGTCTATCTAAAGATACAATAGTTGCATGAACTGCATTTTTACCTCCCAAGGTAAGACTCAAACGACTTACCAATGTGAAGGTATGTTCTAACTTCAAATTGAATCGGCTTTGCACCCATTTACCCGCACGATTTGGATTTTGAATAGGATGTAAAACAAGTATTTGAAGCGATTCAAACAGTTCTTTTGAATGTTTCATCAGGATCTGTTTAGCCATCTTTTTGTTTCCGACATTGTCAATTTCTGTATGACACGTAAGACTCTCAGCAATATCTAAACATAAGACACGACTTTGTTCAGAAGCGACTTCAGATTTTAAAGTCTCCCAAACAAACTTGAGGCTTGATGTGGATTCCTCAACACTCAGAAAGGTTAACAAGAGATGATGACTAGAAGCTAAAGATCTCACGAGCTGTAAAATAACCGGTGGTATTGATGCACTACACTCATTTGAAAGACGAAGCAGTAGCGGTTTCATGATGTAAACCAAATCATTGAAGTACACACGAAATTCAAATTGAGGATGCCTAATAAGTAAATCTGCCAGCACTCGTAAAGAATAGGTGCGAACATTTCTTGCATGTTTCCTTTCATCTCTATGTAATGTAGCATCTAAGATGCAATTTTTATTTTGATTCACTCTATCTGTATTATATGAAGTACAAGGTGATGCTGTTTTATTGACTTTTATAAACCTCTCATGTTCACAAATACCCGCCACAGTACAGATAAGCCTCATAGATATTGGCACAATAACTTGTATATATTCGAGTACATGCTCACCCAAGTAATACAACAAATCCTCCAAATTTCTAAAAAATATATTAATGGATTTCATTGACAACATTGAGAAGTCAAGGCACGTTTCAAGACAACTTTCTTCCCTGAAATCATTTTCAATTGCCAGATGAATCATATCATCTAAAACTAACTGATTATGAATTACAATTGAGAAAAACGTACGCATCAATGGAAGAACCTCTCTGGAATCTAGTTCTGCCATCCATGAGTATGAAGCCTTACGGATGGAAATATTTCTACTTGAACCTTTGCGCAAGCGTGGAAGCAAAATTTGAATAACAAGAGGCACAATCTTCGATCGATGTTGTTTTTCTATCACAGTAATACCAAGCTTTTGCTCTGACACATGTCCTGCAAAACATAAGCTTGTGAGAGCTTGCTTAGTCGTTTTCGGAGTAGCAATTGCTTGTAGATGAACAATAATATCACGTGTAAGATGTGGGAAATCCCAATGTCCTAAACAACGGATTGCCAAACATGCTAACTGTGGATCATTTGATTGAAGCATCTCCAGCAGCTTACAATAAATCTCACTACACTCTTGAAATCCAAGAAAGCTATAACCTCCTCTAAGTGAATTATCAAAAGAATGAAGCCATTTTTGCATACCAGTCTTCCAAGCAAAACAATTAGTATTGATTTCCCACTTTGTGTATTTTAAGAACTCGGCTGAAATTCGATGATAAAAAACACTATCCGAGAACGAAAATTTGGAAAGAGTATCTAAGAGTAAATTAAGCCGAATCCACGGATTTAATCCATACTCTACCTGATTAATTTGAAGTGCTATAAATTCTTGCACTTCGATTTCATCTGTTTGAACATCTAAGTTCGGAATTTTCGATTCGTTTTTATTTACTAGCTCCAAATTGCACTCCAGCTGTGTTTCTTCTAGATGAAAAATAAAGACTTCGCGAGCCTCTGCGTACATATTAAGAAGCATTCCCAGGGTCGATATTATGGATGGCCACAATGTAGAAAGCTTAATATTTAAAGCACCAATACATACACTCATTATTAGTTTTATAGATTGATGTGGAATAGTAGTGGAACTCAGAGATCGAGAGACAGCCTGAAGCATAACTTCATATTGCCTCAAGTTGGAGAGGAGCTTGGTACTTTTTCCTGGGTCTTGTGCATTCAAAATGCAAAATTTTGAAAGTATATCCTTCACTACCATCCATGATTTTTCTTTCTCATCTACCATTAAAACACTCAAATATTTGAGGTTAGCATATCGCACGTGGCGATTAGATGAAGTAAGTCCTCCAAAATTTTCTGGAATTGCTGCTTTCAAAAAGATCATACTAGTATTCAGCATATGCTTGGATTCAAGAAGCTCTGTAGCACATAGTAACGGTCCTGAATAAAGCCGTGAAATTTTAATTACCCTGAAAAACAAACGAGGATAGATGGTTTCAGCATACTGAGAAGTAACATTTGAAAGTTTATTTAGAGTCACAAGAGCTTGAAGTCCCGCTACTAGAATTGCAAAAGTAGGTTTGATTGCTTCATCTTCAGTAATCTTCTTTTCTTCTTGTAAAGTTTCTAACTTTGTGAGAGCGTAATCTAGTATGCTTTCAACAATGGAGTGGCATGCTTCAAACTCCACACAAAACGGTGCAACTCGTACAGCACCCCATAGAACACTCAGAGGATAAACACAAGATTGGTGCGTTTGTAATATGTTGATAATTTTCACATGATTAATTTCATTTTCGACCAAAAAATCTCTGTCGACACAATTGCACTCCAATAATATTCGGCACGATTCAGAAGTAATTGCAATACCAACGTCTGATACTTCTTCTAAAAATTTGACCAAACAAACGGAGGTAAAAATTTTAAGCATATTCATTGCTGCAGGATTTTGGAGTCTTGCTCTCTGATTTAGACCTTTTAGATACTTTACAATTGAGTGGGAAGAGGCGATCGAAATCAACCTCACCCATTGAATCGCCCTTTCTGCCATTTTAAATGGTCCAGCACTTGATCCATACACAATATTGTGTGCATCACATATATTGAAAATGAGTTCGAATAGAGTTTGCTGTATCGAGTCATCTTCATTCATAACCTTTGAGATACAATAGAATTCGAGAGTAAGTTCAAAAACTTCAAAGATAGGCATAAAGTTTTCGACAGCAGATCCATTGTTGTGTTTCACCATCATCGAAACCAATTTCATGTGATAATTTATTTTATTTGCGTTACTTTTTTCACTCTGAAGGTTCGTTCGAATAGCAGAAAGTAAGGTGTCCCATAATATTCCAAGTCTTCCCCTCCGTCCAAAGCTGCAAACTTTTCGCAACATTTCATTTGCTACTTCGAATAAATGGGATTCAGCGAAGAGTTCTGTATCAGGATCAAATATCACAGTAAAAATTTTGGTGGAGGTGGAATGTAGACCATGAGCTGCGCCACGAACTGTCTCAGCAAGAAGTGCACCGGCGCTTTCGCATCTCACGCTACTCGCAGTGTTGAAATTAGATATTTCTAATTTATCTTTTCCAGTATCACCTTCAATTTCTCGTAGAATCTTTAAAATTCCAATCGAAATTTGGACTTGTGTGGCTCTCCTCAAGATCAAAGCAAGTCCTTGAACGGTGAAAGAACGGATATTTGCTGATTTGTGCATCCTTAAATTCTTCGTAATTCGCAATGTTCCTGAAATATCACGAGATAAATCCTCATGAAGTAACTTGCACAGGCGTGCAAAGCAAGTAAATAGTTGTTTAAGAATCTCAGGTTCATGCTCGACGCCTTCCTTTATTAAACTCTCAAATTTAATCATAGCTTCAGGAAAATATTTCAAAAATTCTCTACCAACATCCCGTGATATTGCTTCTAATAAGTCAAAAAGAGCCTCAAATGAGTTCTTGGATTGAATACAAAAACGCCTTAACAAGGATTGGACGAGAACATCTTGATGGAGCAATATTTGTGGAAGTGTCTCTGAAATTTCCCGAACTTCTGAAACATAGTCGATAAAATCTTTCCGAAAATTCAGCTCAGACCATTTCAGTAAAGCATCCTTGAAGAAGGAACAAGTCTTACACTTAGATTTCTTGACTTGATTCAACCTGTTAAGAGTGACTCTCACTTCCGAGATTTGTTCTGAAAAGTTTTGGGTCATGGTTATTTCTTTGAAGATGAAAAGATTTTCAAGAACTTTGGACCAATATGGAACGACAGTAGGCTTCGAAGAAGAATTCTGAACAGATTGGTATATTGTAACTGTTCTTTAGATTTATCTTTACAATGTGCGTGTAACTGGCCGAAGGCATGCGTACAGACTCTCATGGCCTAAGATTCGTGAGTTTTTTTGGAGCCGCAATTCTGTCTTTCTGTGTGCCTGCTTCGGATTTTCGGTTCAGGGGGATTTGTTGTCTTAGGGTGTCAATTTTTTTCCATAATTTCTTTCCCAGGAAACCTTCCAAATTCCATAACTGGACAGTTCGAGAAAGTTGAAGACTGGTTAACGTGAACTTAAACGAACGCTTTGCTATCAACAATTTTGTCTGTGATTGATAATAAATTTCGTAGTATCCGAGATTCCACACTGATAGATTTTTAGATACGAGCTATTCATTCAGAAAAATATCTCCAATTTTCAATTTCCCCGCCTTGATTTCAAAAGAAGATGAACATTTTTCGTTTTGGTATGTTTCTGCTACTTTACCTTTTCAGGCAACAAACTTTGCTGAGCCTTTAAACTAACACTCTTTCTCACTACTTTCAGCCGGAGATATGACGCACTTACTAAGTATAATAGTGAGTATTTTTATGACCATACTTTGAGAAGAGTTTTCTAATGAACGCTGCACAGGTCCTCCTTCTTAAAATCCATGCAACAAAGAATTGTTCTGGAGTTTCTCTCAAAACACAAGAACTCTATGCGATCGTGTTTGTTACTAGATATCTCGATCTATTGTTTTCTTTCATTAGTTTGTATAACACGATAATGAAGTTGATTTTTATAGGTTCTAGCGCGTGCATCATTTGGTATATCCGTTTTCACAGGGTTGTCAGCCAAACTTATGATAGGGAGCAAGATACGTTCCGAGTAATATTTCTGATACTGCCTTGCCTCCTACTTGGAATATTCATAAACCATGAGTTCACAATAACCGAAATTTTATGGACTTTCTCCATCTACCTTGAAGCTGTCGCTATTCTACCGCAACTTGTTTTATTGCAACGTACAAAAAATGTTGATACGCTTACGGGAAATTATGTATTCTTACTCGGAGGGTATAGGGCGCTTTACCTATTGAACTGGATTTATCGCTTTCTCACAGAGCCGGGTTATCGGCAATGGATTGTTTGGATCAGTGGGACTATACAAACCGCAATATATTGCGATTTCTTTTACTACTATTTCCAGTCTTGGAGGCGAAATGAAAAATTGTCTTTACCCAGTTAGTTCTAAATTCAATCTTCCGCTGGAAAGTTGTTGAATCACGAAGATTGATACTTTATCAAGCGGTTATTATTAATATTAATTATTAATATAAAACTAAATTTATTTTATACTTCATAATTTGGGAAGCTACAATATCTTTAATTACATCGCGCAATAATATCCACACTCCTAGAACCATTGCTTTCAACTGCTTCACTGACTTTACCTTCAACAAATAAGTTTATCTGACATGTGTTAACAAATTACAAAACTTTCATGTAGATGAAAAATTGCTCTCACCGTTTCTGTAAACTTGTTCAAGTTCCTTACTGCGAAGAAAAATCGTGACCATTGAGGACAGTGAAAATTAGCGAGAGATACGTGGAGTAATCCACCCTGGATATTTAATTTTTGATACGGATAATTCAACAGTTAATTAGATATTACCCTCATGCTTTTCTGCCATGAAATCAAACCTTCTTCACTTTTATATTGCTCACTTTCACTTTGTGAAACTAGAAAGTACGTAAAAAATTTTCAAAATATTAATTCTTGAATCAGACCAGACATCATCAAATCAGACTTGCCAGAAACAGTTGTACTTGCTTCCTTCATGGCATTCAAATAAGTATCAGAGTGCATTTCCTTTTCTGCAAACCTTATACCTTAAATTTTGTAAGAAGTGCTTCCAGTGTGGGAATAACTTTAATCAAAACAGAAGACCCTGTGAGGCAAAATTTGGCAAATTCCAAGGGAGAAACTAAAGAATTACCTGGAGGAATATCTACGAAGAAAAGATATACATTCTTTTTTCTATCAGCAGGTAAAAGCTGAAATGAACCAAAATCACTCTGCATTAATTGATTGTAGCAGAAATTCAAAATCGACTTAATTCCCTTACTATTTCTTTCTTATGATTTAACTTTTTCCATTTTCCTTGGTAAAGATTATGTAGAAGTAGAGCACATTTACTGGAAACAAAAACATCACATGGCCAATCTGCTCCACACCGTTCTGACCAAAGCATTTTGTATTCCCACGAAGATGGAACACTGAATCCATTTGCAACCCTCTGCGTTCCAAAATAATTTTGAGAGCGACATGGACCCTTAACAACTTTTTGATTAGAGTTGTTTGAATATCATGTGAAAAATAACCTTATACTCTTCTGGAGGTTGACACCATCCACCAGATGTAGCTAGCCACTTTGTCGGACAAGCTTGCTCGTAGTTCTGTAGAGGTGAAAAATTAATCATTGTTCTCAAAATGTTCAAAAAATCCGAAGTGGAGAATTTCAGTGCTGCTTCGTTTACCTTTTGAATGCACTCATCAACAGTGAGAGTAATTCCGATATTCACTTTCTATATAACTTCAAATTATAAAACTCGATCTCATAAGAAAAGCTGGTACATTTCTCCGTGAAACAATGCTTTCGTCAAGTTGTATTTGCCAGTATAGCATTACTCCGTAGCAACTGAATTGAGAAAATCCAGGGTCTCTCCCACTGAGCTGTAATGGAGTTATTGCAAAATAATTATGCCAAGTTCAAGAAACCTTAAAATCATTATTTCTTTGTGTGGGAATTTCTCCTGACTTTACAAATATCTAATTTAAGAAGGATATAAGATGATAGTTCAAATTAAAAATGAGTATACCGTAATATTACTTTCACTTCTATGTTCAATGCTATTCGTATGAATAGTCAATCTCGTTCCTTTACCGATATAGGCCGACATTACTCTGTAAATATGCAAAAAAAATATCCTCTACAAAATCGAATTCACAGCAAATACAGTACCTATAATTTCCCGAATTAACTTCGACTGCTAAACATGTTCCACGTTGAGAAGCACAATCAAAGTCCTAGGATGTGATTAATCATGGTTAAAGAATAGATATAGATACCTTTTTACCTTCCAATTCTCAGAACTTTGATCCCATAAATTGAGTTGAATTGCGACACAGCGTGTTAAAGTCCAGAGAAAAATAAATACTAGCTCCTTTCCAGTTGTCATTGTCTTGACCTTACTTCAATTTGAAGAAAAACACTTTACTTCTAACGGCGTCACTCGTTTGTATCATCACAGAACAGCATAATCATCACTCTGTATTTAACATGACGTCTCTGCAAAATAGTATTAGTAGGGAGCGACTCAAGTGTCCAGAAAACTTCAATATTGGATTATCCAACTAAAAACTCAGGTAAAAATGAAAATGTTTACCTTTTCTCCAGTATAAATTGAACTTGACGTAATATATGTTAAATAACAGTACAGTAAAGGTGAATCTGTCGAGATAAGAGCTGACAAACGAAGAAGAAACACTAATAGAACAACAGTAAGAGTGCTTATTTCTTTAGTTCTCAAAGAGCTTTTAAGATGGATTGTAACTTTCTCGTTTTGAAACGTCGACGATCGTATGCATAACTGTTTTAACAGTTTTATTTTTCTTCGTTTTCTTTCGATGCTGTCGTTCATTTGTTTTTTCAAAACATTTATGTTTATATATTTAAATTTGAAGTGAGTAGGTTATAGAGCTGGGATGCCCGAGTGGTCTAAGGGGCCAGACTCAAGTAAAAATTTGCTTCTTGACAAAAATTCAAGATTTCTGGTAGACAACGTCTGCGTGGGTTCGAACCCCACTTTCAGCATTTTTTTTTCCCTCCATTTACCAGATTATGTGTTCCCGAAAATTGAGAGAAACAGGAAAATCTTGGAATGAGTGGTGGCGCGAAGTAATAAATAATGGTTTTTCTATTCCACGTAACTGCAAAGAATAATACCTTACTCATCTGCCTTGTCCTTGGTGTCGTCAGGCTAGTCAGTTTTCACATTCAACTATCTCACTCGAATTCCAAGGGAGATAGTAGTCATGGAATACCTGGTGCTCCCACTGAACTTTCTTGTAAGACAGAGAAGACGGAAAAACCTGGAATTGATGAACTCCCCATATTAATGCCATTTGATAGAAGTAGGATGGGAAAACGTGGTTATCTAAGGAAAGAGAACTTATTCATTCACAAGGCTAACTTTCTACGGTATCATTCCTCAACCGTCTTCAAATCAAGAAACTTTGCAGCGAATGCAACAGAAATTTGGTCGAAATACGCTTGGGACCGCTGTGCCTTGGTTGGTAACAGTGGGAGTCTACTTTCTGCTGATTTTGGAAAAGAAATAAATGAGCACGATATCGTAATCCGCTTCAACCAGGCTCCAACCAAAGGTTTCGAGAAATTTGTTGGAAATAGAACTACTTTTCGAGTTCTGAATGCACTTTGGACAAATATTTACGCAAAAAATGTGAAGTTGAACAAGGACGGTAGCTTGGATTCAAGAGTAAATATCCGCCTCGGGGAAATTAGAAGCATCCCCCTAGAAATGGATGCTACCTTGATAATATCACGCACTTCGGTAGAAAATTTTAATTTTGTCTATTCAGCCCTGCAGAAAAAGCGTATGGACGTTCGACTTCTGTTACTTGCTCCAAGAGTCGTGACTGCTGCGAAGTGGCTGTTAAATGAGTATCGCAGGCTCCTTTGCACCCATGGATACGGGCCTTATACGGGTGGTCACACACCATCCAGTGGATTTGTAGCAATATTTGTTCTACTCCAGTTATGCAAGGACATAGATCTCTACGGATTTGGAGACTCTGGGTTATCTGCAAGATATCATTATTATACAGGCGGGGGTCATCGGAATAGTGGAAATATAGTCCATAGTTGGGTTTTAGAGATGGAAATGATAGAAGCACTCCATAGAAACGATCTTTTGAAAATACATTAATTTGTACCTTAGGTAGGAAAAATATATAGTAAATATTTCAAATAATAGTTGTCTTTCGCTAAATGCCCTGAGGTGAGAGAGGGATCAAACATTAAAATTCCTCTCCAACAGGTGTGAGATCAATGTCAAATTCGGATTTTCCCTGAATTGTGTAATCAATTTATTTGAATGTGAAACTTGTATATTAATCGAGAATTTACCTTAGAGACCTTAGCAATCTCAACGATCTCCTCCAACAAGCTTCTGAAATTTCTCAGAGGCCACTGAGTTGGACCATCAACTGGAGAAGATTCAGGATTATCATGAACTTCCATAAAAATTCCATCGACTCCGACTGCAGCGCAAGTGCGTGCAATCGTAGGTATCATATTGCGCAGCCCTCCACTTGCTACACCACCCTCCCCAATTGCCCGTCCTGCTGGCTGTTGAAGCGAGTGTGTAATATCAGCCAACTATAAAAAAAAGGTAAAGGAAACAAAATTGTAAGGCTTGCGTGCACGCACCACTGGACAATTTGCATCTCTCATCCACACAAGATTTCTTGGATCAACGATTAAATCACTGTAACCAAACATGGTCCCACGTTCACACACGCAAACATTTGGATTTCCAGTGCCTCGAATTTTATCTGCTGAGTTCCTCATTACCTAAATCAAAGATGTGAATCGGAGAACGATATATAAAGAAAAACGCACTGAAGCTGCGCAGAATTGACCCTTCTTTATGCTGATGACATTTCCTGTCTTACCGGCAGCCACAAGTAAATCGGTTTGGCGGCATAAAAATGCAGGTATTTGTATTATATCTGCTACTCGTCTTCAAACGTAGATTAGGGATGAAATGTTGAATAAAATTTGGAAAGTACCCGACAGGTTCTGCTTGAAAACACTCATGAATATCAGTGATTATTGGAACACCAAAAGCTGTTTTAACAGCTTGGAGAACCTAAATTTTGGGGAACTCTCCAATAATGAACTCTTTAAATCCAGAATGAAGTACCTTTAAACCCTCATCGATTCCCGGTCCACGAAAGGATTTCGCGCTCGTTCGATTTGCTTTATCGAAACTTGACTTAAAAACTAGCTTGATTCCAACGCTATACCATTTTTTGTAATTATTTTGAGCATGGATTTTTCAGTTCCCTTACCTGTCAGTAACTTGCTTAATTTGACGACACATCTTAAAAATATGCTCCTCAGACTGAATCACGTTCGGACCCGCCATCAGGAAAAAGGGATCAGAACCCTAAGAAGGATAGAACTCATAACGGCAGAACAGTGGATTATAATATTTTACCTTGAGTTCTCGATAGAACGCGCTTTCTTTTTCACTCATTATTAAAGTTAAGAATGTTTTAGTGAGGTCTTCCAAAACTTTTATGTACAAAAATCAGGAACTCCCTCTCACCTCATTATTTTTAGGGTTTTTCGAAAGAGCTTAAGGCGAGAAGAGCGAAAAGGGAGTTGGGGGCGGTTGTCCTTTCACAGAAATTCCTCGTATGAACAGCGGGGTATTGTATTACATCTGAAACTTGTGCATTAATAGTATCATATTGCACAATCGATATTAATACGTAGTTTACTTTCAAGTAATTACCTAATCTATCCTCGCGTTCTTGAGAGTGTACACCTGTACTCTATTCCGCAAACAAAGACAAAAAGAGGAAAATTACACAATCGAAAATTCAAAAAATAATCAGGAACTTTTCGTGAAATACTTGACGCGTTCAAAAAAATAATGGCGGATCTTACAACAAAAGAAATACAGGAAAATCTCGATATATTATGGCTGTTAATCGGAGCGTATCTTGTATTTTTTATGCAGGTATGAACGCGGGTCGCGGGGATTTCCTTTTCCTCAGTTTTTCTTTTTCCCCTTCTGAATTTTAAAACCAAAAAAAATGGTGTCGATACACCTCTTTCCAATTTGAGAATTAATTAAAGACATATTTCTTTTTCGCCATTGATACCTTTTCCGTCGCGTGTAAGACAGTCACTAACGACATGTTTCTAACCAACTACAGTGTGGCTTTGCCCTGCTTGAAGCCGGTTCTGTTCGAGCAAAGAACACGAAGAATATTTTGCTAAAAAATGTTCTCGACGCTTGTTTGGGTGCCTTTATATGGTGGTTTATGGGATTTCCTATCGCTCTGGGGGACTCTTCTGGCAAATTCGCCGGGGGAAAGGTTAGTTTCAAGCATTTCAACTTTATTGCGTGCTAAAATTATGTTTTCTTTCAGGATTTTTTTATGATGGACTTGACGAAAGAATTAACTAATAATCCCACCTATTTTGCCACTTGGATGTTTCAATGGGCTTTTGCCGCGACCGCTGCTACAATCGTATCGGGAGCTGTTGCCGAGAGATGCAAATTTGTGGCATACCTAGTGTATACAACAGCTTTAACAGCTTTTATATATCCTGTTGTAGTTCATTGGGCTTGGTCATCGGAAGGTTGGCTTTCTGCATGGGTAAGTGAAGATGAAAAACCCTTCCTGAAGGCCAACGGGTTCATGGATTTCGCCGGATCTGGAGTTGTTCACATGACAGGTGGTGCGGCAGCACTCATGGGATCAATTTTTCTAGGTCCAAGAACCGGCCGCTTCACGCCAGCCGGATCTGTTGTTGATATGCCAGGTCACTCGACGGTCCTGGCAGCCTTGGGTACTTTTATTCTTTGGTTTGGATGGTATGGATTCAACCCTGTGAGTACTCTCGCATTTGAGTACATGGGTGACGCAGCTCGAGTCGCAGTTACGACTACGCTTGCTGCCGCAACAGGGGGATGCACAACTCTAGCAATCCACGTTGCCTTAAAGAATCCGCCAGACGTCTTCCCAGCTTTAAATGGAATCCTCGCTGGTCTTGTTTCTATTACGGGACCATGTCCTGTTGTTGAACCATGGGCTGCTGCTTTCATTGGTTTTGTGGGAGGATTTGTATACTACGGATCGAGCACGCTACTTAAGAAGTTGCAGATTGATGACCCCCTTGACGCAGCTCCCGTGCATTTCTTCTGCGGTATTTGGGGCGTTCTCTCAGTAGGTCTATTCGCTGAAAAGTCTTACACAAAGAGTGTATATGGAAAAGATGAGGATTCCTATGGTGCATTCATGGGTGGTGGTGGAAAGCAACTCGGAAACCAAATCATCGGTGTACTTGCAATTATTGGTTGGGTATGTTTCACGTGCTCTATCGTTTTCGGAAGCTTGAAGGCACTTAAGTTATTGCGCGTTAGTGCGGAAGATGAAGAAGTCGGTCTGGATTCTTCGCATCACGGTGGCGACGCATATAATTTTGAAGCTGGGCGAGGTAAGACTGTTTCGTAAATGTTCGAACAGTCCACCTGAGTTTGCTCATAAGTTATTCAATGGATTACAGAGTTTGCGAGGTGAAAGGTTTCGCAAAGATTGTGAGTAATAAACCATCTAAATCACATCAATCGGTATCATTTTCAATAGTGTACCCAGTTCAGGGGCAGGAGGCATCAAACTTCATAAAATGTGTAGTAGACTGCTTGAGTAAAGGTCCAAGTAGCATCCATAATGTAAATTTCAAAAACTGCTACGGCCTAACTGCATTAATACCTCTATGCACTGATCAATATTTTATCATTTTACTTCAATTTCATAATTTCCTACATATCAACCCAGAAAAGAAGTCGAAAGAGTTACCGTCTGGGCTCAGCTCATACCATTCTCCCCTTTCGCTCACTATTGAAATAAATTAGTAGAGCTAACAATGCTTCAGCGCTGTTTCCTACCAGCTAGGAGGCAGCCCGTCGAAGACAGGCCTTGAATTTGCAGAGCTATAGACTTTTGTGAATCAAACTCTCTAAAATTAACTTTTTGCCTCGAGTGCAGCCAGTGACTCAAGTATAGAGGCTGCTTTACTTTCTTAGTGCCCCAAAACATTTCATGATTCTCGTACCTCTAAAGCTTTGAAACCCTTGGTATCGAAGATCTCATAGTAATCTTCAAAATATTCTGAATAGTATGATTATTTGTTTCCTCAACCAAAGCATTTCTTGTTTTACCTAGTATCTTCGCTAATAATTTTTCCTTCCCTATCTTAAGAAAGATTAGTTTGTACATCAAAATCTCTCGAACGAAATACTTTCTCTAAGTTCAGTAAATTTGGGGGATCTGAGCAGAAGTGTTTAGCATAAAAAAGAACGGAAAAGAGTATCAATCCTACTCCATTTTTTTTCCTTGTATTTAAACCCTTCAATTACAGAACACAGCAGAGAGTTAATACATGCTGTTGGTGCCTTGATAAATGGATTTGTGTCCCATGCCGAAGTTGTTTTATTAATCATTAAAATGATACCATATTATTCAAATTCAATCCGATTCCATTCGTGACGTGATAAACGCCATCAGAGTAGCTTGAATGACATAGAATACCACCTATCTTGCATAAGATCATAAGATATACGATAAAATACCGAATTCTTTAAGCGAACCTTAATATTTTTATAGTAGATATCGTTTGGCCACTTTATTTTTAAATTTTCAATGAATCCTGAAGTGATGCCATTTTCCAGCAGCACAGAAGAAGCTTCCCTACTTATAGCCTGAAGAAGACATTTATGTCATGAGCATGAAATTATCTTGCTCACTTTCTCCATATCTTACCTCGATTACAGCAAGACATATTACATATTGAATAAAAGGTAAATTCTTTGCTTCTCTGCAAAAAATTATTTCAATGTTCTCCAGTCTTCTTATCAAGATAGCAAAATATACCTGCAAGTGCAATTGAATGAAAAATATAATCCTCCAAGTGGTGATGACCACGAATTTTTACTTGAGAATATGTGAAGGGCAATGAACATATACAAAAAATCCAAACCCGCGTCCACGGCCCTCTTCCTGATAGTCTGAAACAAATACTACTTCAGGGGAGATGATACCATAGCTAAAATTAAAAAACAACACATAAGGAGCAATAAAAGAAGGCAAGTATCCTTACTCTCTCAAAAACGATTGCGTTGAATCTACGGCAAAGCTTGTTAAAAGTATTCTTCCAGTAGTAACAGTCTTAAGTTCGTTAAAATACAAAGACTCAACAAAACTAGCACTTGTGAAAGAAGTGCACGTCTCTTTTCCCACAATTGTCCTTCCATAAAATATGAGTTTACATGCTTAACACGTTGATATCGAACCTGACATTCGTTGGAATCTTAGAACGAATTTGTAAAAGAATAGATTCTGATTCCTGCTTTAAAAGGTCAAGAACATTTTACCCCAGTTCTAAATAAAATTGCCTCGGGAGATTTGCCGGTTATTCGGATTTCAGGAGTCGATGCCATTAAAGTGTAGCTACTGGTGTGAAAGTTTTAATATTTATGGAACTCAAAAAGTACATATACCGCTGGAAATAACTCACCCTAGTTTTGTTTATCTTTCGTGTTCTTCTTATTTTCAATATTTTAGAAGTTGACTCGACTAACCGGAGGGAAATATTCATAGATTCGTTGCTCGCTTGCGTTGGGGAAATTGTGAGCCGAGGTGACGAGGCGACAAACTTACGTACTTACACAATGTACAGGGAACAAAAAGTTACGGAGCTAGTGCGCTTTACTAGAAGGTTGTGGGAGGGAAAAAGCGCTAAAGGAGGGCCTGAGGTCTGCTCGGCTGGAGCATTGGGCGGATGTCATCGTTTTTTTTATATTTAGGGTTTTTGTGGTTGTTAGGAGCAGGACACTTGGTGAGAACAGAACCCCCACAGCCCATTCCCACTCCATCGCCTTCCGACTTCAAAAGCAAGCACAAATTCGTTTTTATTATTTTGAAAGTTACTTTGCATTCACACAGGATGTGCCAGGCTATGGATAGAGGCACTTCGAGTATTCAAACTTAGAAATTTAGAAACTTTTCTCCATATGCTGAAAAACATAATGCAGCTTTCACTCAACTCTCAGTTTAAGCTTTTGAGTTTTAGTCAAATACTATTGAACTCAGCAAACAGAAGAAAAAGACTTCAAGGAAATTTCCATTCCTTGAGTAAAGGAACTTCTCTGCATGACAATCGTTCTGAGAGGAGTTCTGCAGCTCCTTTGCAAAGGATTAGCAAACTTCTTGCTTGTAACGGTATTTGTAGCCGGCGTGAAGCAGAAATTTTGATTGCCAACGAGCAAGTTCTACTCAATGGTGATACTGTGGTTTTGCAAGGTTGGAAGGCTTCAGAAGAAGACATCATAGAAGTTACTCAAGCTGGACAAGCTTGGCTAGATAGAAAAGTTACACTTGTTTTGAATAAGCCTCGAGGATATGAGAGCATGTCTTCGTTGGAAGTCAAGGCGAGTGCCTTAGCTTTAATCTGCAAGGAAAATGAACACTTATCTGAGCACAAAAATGAAAGCGAAAGGAATTTTAAATGTGAACAGGAAGTTTTGAATACTTTGAGCACAGTTGGACGTCTCGACAAAGAGAGTCGCGGGCTTCTGATATTCACTGGAGATGGTTCCTTGGCTAGAAAGCTGATAAATGTCAGTTCAACTCCTAAAAGATACCTTGTCACTGTTGATGAAGACGTACATAATGGTCATATCGACTTTTTGAGAGGACAATTGTACATAGACGGTGAAGCTCTTTTGACGATGTCTGTTGATTATATTAGTCCTAGAGTGCTTGCATTCACGTTGACAGAGGGTAAAAATAGACAAATTCGACGCTGTTGTGCAATGGTTGGTCTACGTGTACTTGACCTTTGTAGGATTTCTATTGGGAGCTTTGAGCTAGGAAATTTACCTGAAGGTTCTTGGAGAAGATTGACGCAGAAGGAAATCGCAAATTTAAAAAGAACATAACGTCTCCTAATATTTCAATGAAAGGCATTCTGAACTAAAGACGTGATATGCTGTGCTTTCCGCATACCAATCCCAGGAACACTGGCAAAACCAAGAACGGAAGTGTTCAGTACAATCAGTAAGTCTGGGAAAATATTTATGAAAGTCGAAACATCTAATTTATTGAGACATGTTATTTCAGATAATGTCGAAAAAGTTATTGTGAGAAAGTCAAGATTATTGCACTCCCCAATTCCAGTTTCTTTGAGTAAAACTGTGATTGTTTCAACATATCTACCCAACTCTGCGTTATCCCAAGCAAGAATTAAAGATATAGCATTTAAACAACAGAATTTATTTACCGCTTCAATGCTATTCACATCTGGAGTATCGACATAGCATATTAAAATTAATCTTTCAAATTCAATATTAAAAGTGCAACTTGAGAGATATTGAGGATTAGCAACTAAGTTACGAAGCGAAAGGTAAAATATGCATGTTTTTCGATCAGGAAAAGAGCCTCCTTGAATGTCTGAAAATTGTAGTTCAGTCTGGTTCACATGTTGAAGCACAATATGTCCTCTGAGTGCATTGTTCATCAATAGTTCAGGATTTGCTTCTATCATAGTGGTTTTATACTAGATTCAAGACCAATCCTAATTATCCTTCATTTTAAAAGTTTTATACCCGTTTAACTATCGGGCAAATGGACCTTCTTCGTACACTTAATTCCTAGAAGAGTAAATATGGTGAGACTGATCAGTTTAAAAAGAAATTCTGAGTGAAGAGTGTCGAGATGAATTTATCATATATGAACGAACAATATATCTGTCAGGAGATGAATCCTTCAATAATTTATCTTTGGCAGTTGCGGAGGAACGAGTCGTTCAAAAAGCTGCCAACTATATTTTGATGGAGAACCCCTTTCAAAACTGCTTCTTTTTTTGATTTTTTCGTTTTCCCAGCATACAGCTGTCGCTCAGTCGCCGCGCTCTCGTCCGTACACCCTAAAAATTAAGAACAGAACCGAGAGTGGTCGGAGTACTACTTGCGTCACGCACATACAGATGAAGCGTTCACATCACACATTAAAATTATGTGAATCCCTCATACCTCGACCCCTTCTATATACACCTACTTC
>MDSY01123776.1_pt1 | contig 26477 bp, 28 predicted proteins | sample 811131 | NCBI WGS metagenome assembly MDSY01 (sample SAMN05326643, study PRJNA326480) | marine metagenome | isolation source: seawater | place: Atlantic Ocean: South West | collected 2010
GACAAGCCTTTGGTGGAAAGAATATAGCTATAAGCGAGAATTGGACAACAGTTCTAACCATAGGATTAGCAGACCACGAATCTGCATATGTTAAAATGACGATGAATGGAAGTTGGTCTAATCATAGTGGGATGATGTTTATGGGTGAATATTTTATATCTAACGGTGCAGGTTCATTTAATGAGCCTGGTCAAATCATAAGACAAGTTGAGAATACAGGTGGAAATAATGCTAATAGACAAGGTGATACCATTAGAACAAAATTAGTATCAAGTGGAGATACGGTAGAAATACAAGCAATAATAATAGAGGGAACAGCAGACGATACAGAGACTGCAACTGCAAATTTAAACTTTCACATTATGGGAGAATTTGATACAATAACTTAGAATTAAATATTTATTGTATAGGAGAATAAAATGGCAGAAGAAACAATACCAGTAATAACTCAGTTAAAGGATAAGCTTGGAATAGGGCTAAATGACCCTCAACATCCTCTGCATGTTTCTGGTACCATTCGTATAGATGCAGCTGTAAATGATGATTTACTATCTTGGCATGGTGGTGGTCTGCGTAGAGAGTCTGAGCAAGGTGGATTTGTTATAGGCTCTGATAGCTCTGTTATGGTGCATGCAGGAGATAATAGAGGCTCAATATGGAGCTGGAATAGTTTTAACGACACTACGACTACTGAAAGATTATATCTAACTTCTGATTTTGATGTGGAAATACATACTGGTTTGCAACAAAATAGTGGAGTTTGGGATACACATCGTTGGAGATTTTTAGATAGTGGAAGTACTGAGTTTCCAACTTCTGCATCTGTTTATAATAAAGGATTTGTGTCAGGTTTTGTTGGAGGAACGGGATGGCAAATAAGAAAAACTGGAGATATGACATTTGCTGAATTTGACAATGTTTTGGTAAGAAATACTCTACAGACGCATATTTTTCAAAAGGATGTTGTTAAGGCTACAAATGGTCAGCTCTATGTAAGCGATAGTGGAGTGATTGCTGCAACAAATGGTTCATCTACGGTAACATTTAACTCGCAATCTGCAACATTTTCTAACAATGATTTATTACAATTTAAAGATGTCAATCCAGATTCTGGTGCTATTGTATCGGTAAAATTTAGAATTAACGACTCATCACCCTCTTATGATTCCGATGACAATGCAACATATGATGTAGATGACATAACAGGAAATTTATCAGATTTAGTCATTGGTGGAACTGCTGTGAGAATTAGTGGTGGTACTCTTCTATTGGATGCCTCGTCTCCAAATTCACCCTTTATGGATGTTTTAAGTGGAAGCTCTATGGTAGTTCGAACTGGTAATCTTGCAGGTATAACTTCAGATAAATTTGGAAGCTTATCAAATTCTGGATTTGGATTCTATGCTAGTGGAAGTGCATTTTTAGAAGGTTCGATTAATGCAGATGGTGGTGAAATAGGTGGATGGACAATTGATAGCACTACAATATCAAGTGCTAATATAAAATTAGACACCGTGTCAGATGGTGGTAGAATAGTAGTAGGAACATTAACCGGTGATAGCACTTCAACATCAAATTATGGATTTTTAGCTAAGAATGATGGTACAGTTCTAATTAAGGGAAATGAATCTAATACAAATTATATAAAATTTACTACAACAGCTTTGGATATAAATGCAGATACATTTAAATTAGATACACCAAATTTAGATATTGATTCAGCTGCAAAAACAATAACTGTTGGAAGTTCAGTCATAATATCAGGTTCTGCTAATTCAAATCAAGGACAGATAAAAGTTGGTTCTCATATTGAATTAAATGGTGATGACACATCTACAATTTCAGGTTGGACAATAGGAAATGGTGAGATAAGTGGAACAAATGCAAAATTAAAATCTTCTGGTGTTTTATCACTCGGAAGTGGTACGGATAATTATAATCAAGCAAATAGAATTTATATAGATGGTGCAAATACAAGAGTTTCAATCGGAACTGGATTTAAATATACTAGTGATGTATTGACAATAGCTGATTGGGATGTAGGTAGTAGTGTCATAAGCTCAAGTGGAACTATTGGTTCTGTAATTTTACAAAGTGGAGATTCACCTAGAATTAGTTTTAAATCGGGCTCTACATCTTTAGTAACTGTGGGAGAAATCACATCTGGAACAGGACTTGCAGGTTCTCAAAAATATGGAATGGCTATCAATGACACCGATGGTAGTCTTATAGCTAAGTTTGGAATGCTTGGAAATCAAATAGCTGGTTGGGATGTAACTTCTACTCAATTAGCTAATTCTAATGTAACGATGTCTAATGCAGATGGAGGAAAAATTTCTTTAAATAATGGCACTACATTCTTAAGCGGAAGTGGTGAGGGTCAGTTTGCAAATGGTGGTATTCAGTTTGATAAATCTGGAAATGTAATTATAACAGGCTCAGTAACGATTGGTTCAGATGTTACGGTTAATGCTGATGTAGCCATTGGTTCACTACCGAACTTTCCAACTACTGATTTATTAGCACATTATGATTTTGCAGCTGGAACCGGAAGCACAATTATAGATAACTCTGGTAATGGTCAGGATATGACTATAGTACAGTATGACACGGCTAGGAGTGTTTGGACATTAGATTCGCCTGCAGGTGGAGCATTTACCGGTAGTGGTACTGGTGGTGGTGGTAGTTCAACTGGTGACTATGCTGTAACAGGTAATACATTTAATTGTGGAGCCTCCATCACGGTAACTAGCTGGTTGAATTGGAGTGGTCTGAATGCTTCTATGGCTTGGGCAATAGATACAGATGCTTATGCCGGTTTAAACTTATACTGGGTAAATGATTTTATTAATTTAAACACTGGTGATGGAGCCAATAATTCTTATGCTATGGGCGGAACTAAAGTACATAGTCCAGCTTATCAAAATAAATATCACCACTATGCAGTTACTATAGATGCATCTTTGAATAAATCGCTACTCTACATAGATGGTACTTTAGTAGGTAGTGCATCATACCAAGACCCAACAACGACTAATGACCAATTTTATATATCAAAATTTGGTGAAAATAATGGTTATCATTGGAATGGTAAGATAGCTCAGGTAAGAGTCTATGATAAGGCTCTAACTGAGGGAGAAATTCAATCGCTATTTTTATATCCAGATGGCCCAGGCGGAACTAGAATATCAGGCGATACGATTTCAACCGGTGTTATTAAATCAAATAATCTTACATCAACTGCTGGTTCTCAAATAGACTTAACAAACGGAACTATAAAACTTGGTGGAACTACATCTCCTGATTTTGCAGTTGATGCGGCTGGAAATCTAACCGGTTCAAGTGCACTATTTGATGGAACAATTAATGTGACAGGGACTGGAACTATAGCCGGTTGGACTATAGGTGACTATTTTATCGGAAAGGTAAATAATCCTACTAATTTTTACAGTATGTTTGCTTCTAATGCACAACAAGCTATTTCAAATACACATCACGCTGCAAAACCAGTTTTAAGTTTCTACAACTCTGATTCAGATTCTAGATTTATGGTCAATGTTGGAAACATATATAAGAACACTTCAAATATGGGTTTAGCAGTATTTTCTAATTATGCTGATAATACGAAAATATTTGAAGCTTCAGAGCATGAGACAGATGGTACTTTAACTGCTCAGATAGCTGGTTGGGAATTTGATAACGAAAAATTAATAAAAAATATTGGTAGTAGTGGTTTTATAGAGATGAGAAGTCAAGCTACTAGTCCAAGATTTATGATATCGCCTGATGGTGATATAAGTGGTGGAAGTGGAAACTTTGTTCAGATGTTTTCATCTTCTGCTAGTTGGGGTATCAATATGAGAGATGGTGGAGTTATGAAATTCCAGTTAGGCTCAATAAATCAAATAGCTGGTTGGACTTTTTCAGAAAGTGAACTTTCTGCAGGAAGTGGTGATAGTAAAATTTCAATAGCTTCAAGTGTACCAAAAATTGTAATTGGTAAAAAAACAACTTTAGATGCAAATTTTGATGGTGTTTATATATCTAGTGATGGAATTAGTTTAGGTCAGGGTACACCGTTCAAGGTAACTAGTGGAGGTTCATTAACAGCCAAAGATGGAACTATAGGTGGATGGGCTATTACTGCTACTTCATTATCAAGTTCAAATAATACAATGGAAATTACTCCAAGTAAAGGTATAATAGCTAGAAATGAAACATCACATTCTTTAGAATCCTTTAGTGGTTACTTTTCATTTGCAACAGCTCATCACTCGATAGGCCCGGGTAGTGGAGGACAGACCGTAGATAGTCAAGGTGAAATACTTAGTCAGGGTAATAATAATCAGTATGATTCTGACCCAGGTCAAGGAAATTAAGGAGAATTTTAAATGGCAAAATATAAATTTAGATTATTAATGGATTATACTGATGGTACTAAAGAAATGTATGTAGCAAATAAAGCTGGAATTGTATCAAATGGATTTAGTAATTTTTATTTCATAGACACGGATTCAGATACTGCTTATGAGGCCTCCACAGTTTTAGACACGATAGAAAATATGATGGGAGCTGATTATACAAATGATACAACATTTACAGGCTCAATAGGTAGTGGTGTGTCGAGTGCAGCTTCTGATAAATTTATTCAAGACTCTTCTACTAAACCATTGTCTGCTAGTCTAAATGGTGATGCCAGTACTGGTACTATTGTATTAACTGCAAATTCTAATCTTAAGCGATATAAATTTTTCGGTGAAAAAGTTTGTTCTGTTTTAGGATTTCCAGAAAACATTTGGATTTATCCAGAAAATGTCGTAATATCAAATACAGGTTCAGAAGAGACTAGAATTAGAGGAAATTTACAAACAAATGCATTAACGGTAACGAATACATTTAATGTCTCTAATATTGGAAGTATCAGTTCAGACTTACCATTTAGAATTGATAAGGAATCTGATAGATGGTTGAAATTTATCAATACAGTTTCAACTGCTGGATTTAATGAAAATAATATTTTATTTGGCTACAACAACACCAATGATACTTATGAACTTAAACACAATACTGTTGTTGATGATGCTACTGCATGTAAGTTTCATATTAGTGCTTCAAAACTGTATATTCCAACAAATATAGACAATTCTTCAAATGCAGATGCTATAGAATTAGATGGGTACAAACCTAGTATGCTTTTTAAACAAACTAATGCGGATTTTTTAAGAATAGGCTCACTTGTCTCAGATACTTCTGACCCTGACTGGATGATTGCTTGGCATGATGATGATGATTTACGGTTTGGGTGTTTGAGTACTACTACTGATACTTCACTTGAGGAGAAGATGGTTATTTTTTCTGATGGTGGTGTTGGTATTCCTGGAGCTGGTACAACAATGACTGCGATAACTGCATCAACTCTTTTACATTTGCAATCAACTGATGATGCAAGAATTGTATTAGAGGCTGATACTGATAATTCTGGTGAAGATGGTAATGCCGAAGTATGGTTTTCACAAGATGGGGGATTAGTTGAAGGTGCTGTTGGTTTTAAACATAATACAAATTATTTACAACTATTGACTACTTGGGATAATGCTGACTCAAGAATATTACTAAGACCTGCTTCAACTATAACTTTAAATACAACTAAAAACGGTACAACATTTCTTAACACTCCACCGACTACTCAGAACAGTGCTCAGACTCCGATAATTACTATAGGTGATAATAATTATAGTTTAGGAAATTCAACTGGAAATTTTTTACATCCACTTAGACTGCAGACAGATGTTGCAAACTCTTGTTATTTAGATTTTTATTCTCTTCGTAATAATCAATATGACAATGATGATTGGCAATCTGTATCAAACAGGATACAATGTAAAATTGATAGTAGTTGGATGGGTTGGATTGGATTTAATGGTGGAGTATATGATGACGACTCTGGACATTCAGATTATGGTATTACATTTGGTACTGGAAACTCAACTACATCTCCAGGATTAGTACCTGAAGTAATGCGAATTGACCGATATGGGCATGTTGCAATAGGAACAACTAATACGAGTTATGGTAATACATTTAGAGTAGAGGGAAGTGCAGGTTCTGGTACAGCAATAGCCTGGATTAGACACACGGGTACAACGGATGGCAACAATAATGATGTTTTAGTTTTACAAACTATGGTAGCTGATGGAGCGGCTGATTCATCTGAAAGATTTTTAAACTTTGTAGATGCTGGTGCAACCTATATAGGAAAAATACGAGGTAATGGAAGTAATGTTCAATATGTAACTTCATTTACTGGTCAACACGCAAGTGTGATGGCAAGTGGTAGTTATGAAGCTGGTATGATTGTAGAATCAACTGGTGAAGTTTGGGGTAAAAAAAATGATGGAACTCACATAGATACTGGATTGCCAAAAGTTCAAATCACAACAACTAGCTCATCTAAAAAAGTATATGGTGTTTTAGCTGAATTAGATGCTAGTGAAACATACGAAGGATGTATTAAAGCATTTGGAGTACTAAGTGATGAAACACCTGTAACGATAAACTCAATAGGTGAGGGATTAATGATAATAACTAATATAAATGGTAATGTTGAAAACGGAGATTATATCGTATCATCAGATATATCAGGATATGGACAAAAACAAGATGATGATTTATTAAGAAGTTCAACGGTAGCTAAATGCACAGAAACAATTGATTGGGGTAATGTTACTGATACGATAACTCATAATGGTGTTCAGTATAAAAAATATACCACAACTTGTACTTATCATTGTGGTTAAAAACGAAACTCTTTATATTTATATATGAGAAATAATACATAGGAGAGAAGTGTGATAAAACTATCCAATATATTAAATGAATTTGAAGCAGATTTAAAGCAACAATGCATTGTTCTTATGGGTCTGCCTGGAGCTGGAAAATCCACATTTATTAATTTAGACCTATCGAAGTATTTCCCAGGATTTAGCGGATACACGGTGACGAATAGTGACAGACAATTAGCTAAACATCAGTATCAGGTAGCTCAAGGTCATTATCACCACTTAACTCAAATGGAAACTGAAGAAGAGGTAAAGGAGTTTTCTAAAAATGCAACCTATACATCAAATCAAGGAAAAGAAGTAAAACATCCAGTTACTTGGAATTGGTGGAAAGATAATGGTGATGAGGGATTTGATAAATTTTACAAAGCTTTTAAAAACCTATACTATGTAAACTACTACGATATTAGAGATTATGCTAAACAAGATACATCAGTAGACTTTGCAACAAAAGTAGTTACTGCTGGAAAATATTTAGTAATCGATACAACAGCTACAAGTACTAGTAGAATATTTAAACAATTAGAAAAAACTAGGTCTCAAGGATATACCAACACAATAGTTTATTTAGAATTAGACCCTTCTTATGCAGTAGCTCGTGATGAGTATAGAGGAAAAACCGGAGATAGAACAGTTGGAGCAAATGTAATACTTAGCTATCCTAAAAAATTAGCAAGTGCTTTTAAAGCGTATAAAAATGATGGTAAAAAAGCTAACGGAGTAGTTGACAGAGTTATGCACTTTAAATGGAATGGTGAGGTTGACCCTAGAAAAGGTGTTTGGGTTAAACAATCAGATAACAAATATTTTCTAAAAAGAAAATTAAAAAAACAAAAATCCAAAAGAAAATAGAGGTGACAAGATGAAAACTACATTTGATGAAATCATTGATGGTGTTCTTAAACACGAAGGTGGGTATGTAAATGACCCAAAAGATTTAGGCGGAGAAACCAAGTATGGAATTACTAAGCGTTTCTATCCTGATGTAGATATTAAAAATTTAACTAAAGAAGATGCTAAAAAAATTTACTATGATGATTATTGGGTAAAAAATAAAGTACACAAACTTCCTGATAATTTGAAGTATATTTACTTTGATATGTGTATTAATCAGGGTAGAGGAACTGCAGTTAGGGTTCTACAGAGAGCTGTTAATTCCAAAGGAGGGGCATTAGAAGTCGATGGAGGATTAGGGCCAATGACTTTAAAAGCTATAGAAAAATATAAACCTTGTGATAATAGAGTTAGATGTTATAGATTAAAACATTATTATGATTTAGTAAACAAAAAACCAGAACAAGAAAAATTCTTATTCGGATGGTTCAGAAGAGCCTTAGAGGTATAATGGATAAATTAACAAAATATTTAGTAGATTCGATTTTAAAAGAAAACAAGAAGATTAAAAAGATTGTCGGAATATATGGTGGGCGATTCCAACCATTCGGCCCTCATCACTTAAAAACTTATCAATGGTTAGAAAAAAAAGTTGATGAAGCATATATCACAACATCTAATATAAAAAAACCACCAAGACATCCAATGAACTTTAAAGAGAAAGTTAGACATATGTCAAAGATGGGTGTTCCTGCAAATAGAATCATAGAAGAGAAGTCACCTTATGTAGCTAAAAATTTAGCTAAAAAGTATGATGAAGAAACAACAGTATTTGTCTATGTATTTGGTGCTAAAGATGCAGGTAGATTAGGTGGTGGTGGAAAATATTTCCAAGATTATTTAAAAAATAAAAATAATTTAAAAGGTCACGGTGAAAATGGATATTATTTAGTTGCACCGCATGTCTCAATATCAGTTGGTGGTAAAGAGGTTAGTGGAACTACAATGAGAGCTCTATTGGGTTCTCCAAAAATTGATGATAGTGCTCGTGCTAAACTATTTAAAAAAATGTTTACATATTATGATAAAGGTGTTTTTCAAATGATGACAAATAAATTTAAAAAATTATTTGAAATAAAAGAAGGTTCTTTACCAACAACATTAAAAAAAATAAAAAAAGTAAAAAAAGTAAAACCAGAACCTGATTCTGCAAAAGGAACTTTTGACTCAACCTCTACTTTTAATAAACACCACGCAGGTTCAATGGGTGCAGGTGATATGGGAAAAATAGCAGAACCTGATACATATGATTGGGATGATTCTGGAGATGAACCTAATGAGGGTGGATACCAAATAAAAAAAGATAAAAAGAAAAAAGGATATGAAGTTGTAGATGAAATAAATATACCAATCAAAATAGGTGATACGGTTTTGATGGGTAAGTTTAAAAATAAAAAGGTTGTTGTTAAATCTATTGATATAAATGATAAAGGTGATTTAACCATAAATGGAAAATCAGCCTCTAAATTTAGACTCATTAAACAATCGAATATATTTAATGAAAATGTATCAGCTACTCAACTATCTCAAGTAGAAACATATCTTGATAAGTTATGGGGTAAGGTTGGTATAGATGTTGAGTTTACAAGACATTTTATGGATAGAGCAAATGATAAAAGAAATGATAAACCAATTAATTCTGCAGAAGTATTGAGAATATTTAAACAAACTTATAAAAAGTATGGTAAACAAATACCAAAACTTGGTGATGACGCACAAGCAGTATTAAAGGATATGTCTACAGATGTTAATGTTCCTTTCGCTCTACATTGGAATGGTAAAGAATTAGAATTAAGAGCTAAAACTATTATGAGAAAAAAAGATTTTAAGACAAGTAATAAAAAATTTTCTATTGAAGCTTTTTTACAAACAATTGATATGAGTAAAATTATTAAAGAAGTTAATTCTACTAGTAGTTCTGTTGGTGGTAATTCTCAAGGAGTAGATGATGGGCCAAGATATTTTTATGGAAATAAAAAAACCTATCAAAAAAGAAATGAAGAGTTAGCTGGTAAATTGGGTTGGAAAGTTATCAGATTATTGGTTGGTGAAAAAACACCAGAAACATATGGTATGGATACTGAATATCCAAATGGGCCAATCGGTGATGTTTCTTCTGCTCCAACTGGTATTGGAAGTGGAAAAATAGATGACAGAGCTGAAAGAGAACATCATATAGGTGCTAAAGCGTTCAAAACTTATAAAAAACATATTGATAGAGTAGTTAATAGATTAGGTTATGAAGTCATAAGTTATTTAAATGCAGAATTAGTAGCAAAACATTCTTTAAAGACTAAAGAAATTGTTGATGAAGTTCCAAATGAAACTGATGATGATAGAAATGAAAAACAATTTAAAGGACAAAAAGTAGAAGAATCTTTATTTACTAAACAATGGTGGAAAGATTTATTAACAGAGGGTGGCGCATATGGACATATGGCACATCCATTTGATGATAAAGATTTAACTTTTGGTGATTTAAAGAAAATAATTGAAGATGGTTTGGGTGGAAATTTAAGTAGAGAAGATAATGTTACAGAAAAACTTGATGGACAGAATTTAATGGTTTCTTGGATTAATAATAAACTTCGTATAGCAAGAAATAAAGGACATATAAAGAATTTTGGAAAAACATCTTTAGATGCCAATGGTATAAAATCTAAATTTGAAGGTAGAGGAAATATAGCAGATGCATTTAATTTTGCTGTAAAGGATTTAGAAAAAGCTATCAACTCATTATCAACAAAACAACAAGATAAAATATTTAACAATGGCAAACATTGGATGAATTTAGAAGTAATGTGGCCAAAATCATCTAATGTTATTGATTATGATGTAGCTCAAATTGTATTTCACGGAGCATTGATTTATGATGACAAGGGAAATGTTCGTGGTGAGGTCAAAGGTAGTGCTAGAATTTTAGCTGGAATGATTCAACAGAGAAATCAAAACATACAAAAAAAATATTCAATAGGAAAACCAAACTTTTTAACAGTTCCAAAACATCAAGATTTTGGAAAACTAAAATCTAAGTTTTTATCTCAATTAGATAAATTAAAAAATCAATATGCATTAAAAGATACTGATACATTAGCTCTTTATCATCAATCATATTGGGAAGAATATATTTATAATGCAGCTAAACAGTTTGGATATGACATATCTGATGATATATTAGTAAATTTAACTAAAAGATGGGCATTCTTTGATAAATCATATAAGATACCAACAATAAAAACAGATTTAAAAGATGAACCTAAATTTTTAGAGTGGGTTCTAACAACAGAAAAATTAAATCACGCAAAAATGGTAAAAGATAATATGAAACCATTTGAAATTCTTTTCTTTCAAGTAGGTTCTGAAATATTAAAAAATGTTGAAGGTTATATAGCTGTTAATCCTGATAAAGCTGTACAATCTATGAGAAAAGGATTATCAAAAGCTATAACAGATTTAAAATCAGGTGGTGATGTTAAAAAATTAGATAGATTAAAAACACAATTAGATAGATTTGAAGCTATTGGTGGTATGGATGCAATAGTTCCAAGTGAAGGTATAGTATTTAAGTATAAAGGAAATACTTATAAATTCACTGGTGCTTTCGCTCCAGTTAATCAAATTATGGGATTAATTACATTTTAATTAAAGTTTTTTATATTTATATATGGATAACTATGGGGAAACTAGTATATGTCAATGAATAAAGAAACACAAAAAGCAGTACAAGCTGTACAAAATAAAATAAAAAATAAATTTTTTAATAAGTCTAAAATAACAGTTAGTATGTTTGAGACTGATAAAGACAAGGATATTAAAGCTAAAGACAGTTTAAAAATTGGAGAAGAATACAAAGATAGAAATGGTACAATATGGATTCGTAATGATGAAGGTCAGTTAGAACAAAAAAATTCTTTTCTAGGAAAATTTACAATGCCAATGTTTTGCCCTACAAAAGGTTGTGGTAAAATTATGAAGGGTAAAGCTGACAATAAGATGTGGACATATCACGGTAAGTGTATGGATTGTGTAGCTAAAGAAGAAACACAAATGAGAATTGATGGTACTTGGCAAGAATATGAAAGAAAAAAAGTAGAAGCTAATCAAAAAGCTTGGATTAAAGATATGGAGTCTTTACTACAAGACTGGAATAAAGACCAAGCTCAAGAAAAGATGCAATTTATTATGAATAGTTCAGGTGAAATGGAAACCTGGGATACTAAAAATGTTGAAAATAAAAATAAAACAAAACTTGAAGAGGTTCTTCAAGAAGTTAAAACTAAGCTAGAGGAGAATAGTGATGAAATGTAATGAAGTTTATGAGCAAATTAAAGAATTATGGGCAGATGTAGAAGATAATCATAGTAAATATGCCGATAAAGGTAATAAATCAGCTGGTGCTCGTGCTAGAAAATCTTTAGGTGAGATTAAAAAATTAGTAACCGAATACAGAAAACTTTCTGTTGAAGATGCAAAATCATAGGAGAGACTAATGTCTAAAAAAAGTAAAAAAGTAGTTGATAAGAATAAAATCAATGAAGTACTTAATAATAAAGGTAAGGAAATGTTAGGAGAAGCGTTTGAAGGAGTAGGTGGTGTTGTTCCTTTAGGTGCTATTCATAATTTAGATGGTTCATTTTCACAATCTAAACAACAAGTTAATGAAACTATACCTAAATTTCCAAAAGAATATAAAGAATTTGAGAAAGTTAGTGTAATGTATGCTAAAGCAATTGAAAAATTTATCAAAGCTTTATTTAAAGCGGGATATAAAAAAGAAGCTGTAGCTATTAAAAATCAATATGCTATCAAAGTTGGTTCTGACTTTGAAAATTTAATTGATAATACATTATCTCAATTGTCATAATGCCTTTTAAGTCAGAAAAACAAAGACGATGGATGTGGGCAAATGACCCAGAGATGGCTGCTAAATGGGAAAAGAAGGAAAAAAAAGAGTCTGAAGAGACTCATACTTGACCAGATGACCCAGAACCTCATCCAGTTGGGAAGAAACATATGAAAGAGACTAAAAAGAAGAAAAAGAAAAGAGATTATAAAAAAGAATATGCTAAATATGGTAAATCTGAAAAGGCAAAAAAATATAGAGCAGAATTAAACAAGTACAATAGACAAAAAGGTACTTATGGTAATGGTGATGGAAAAGATGCATCACACAAGGGTGGAAAAATTGTAGGATTTGAAGACCAGTCTAAAAATAGAGGTCGTAGAGAAAAAAGTAGACTTAAAAAAGAAAACACTATAGGGAGAAATAAAATGGCTAAAAAGAAAGTCAAAGAAACTTCTAAAAAATCAAAAGTATCTCAAATTAAATTATTTGATTTACTTCCTGAAGAAGAAAAAAATAAAATAAATCAAATAATGGATGATATTGACATTACTGATGAAAGAGTAATGAGTAAATTCTCACCAATTATTAAAGAATATGAAAAATCTTTAAGTGCTTTTACAGCAATTAGTGAATTTTTAAAATACTCTGATAAAAAATTACACGGTAAGATGTCTAAAGTAGCAGAAACTATTGAAGAGGTTAATGCACACTTAGAAGGTATTATCGGTAAAATAAAATAATAGGGAGTTAATGATGGCAAAATCTAAACCACATAATTGGCGTAAATTTAATGATTGGCGTCTCAACGAAGAGAATGAATCTACTTGGACAATTCTTTATAAGGGAATGATAGGTGGATTTCGTAAAGCAAAAGATAAAAGATTAGATGTAGTTGCTAAAGCCGTAGCTTTTTTTATTAAGACTGAATATGGTGTTGGTGCTAAAAATGATTTTATTAAAGCATTTAAAAAGAGTCTCTAAGTGATTAAATTAAAAGACATATTAACAGAAGATAAAATGGCTATTGGTAAGGGTGAATATGCTAATATCTATGATATGAAAAAAGAAATGAAAGAAGGAAAGTTTGACCCAAAGAATCCAACTATTTCTGTTACTGGTCTTGGCGTATACAATTTGAAGTTGTTAGAGAAAGTCATTAAGAGAGATTTAACAAAAGCGGCTAATGATTTAGGATATGAAAGTGGTATAAATAATTTAATGTATCACTTATATAGAAAAAATTCACCTCTTGGTTCTAAAATAAAAGGACTACACGAGGTTTATCAACAAATGAACTCACCGCAATACAAAAGAGCGGTAACAATTTATAAGAGGAGATAAAAATGAAATTAAAGAAAATACTAATGGAGTCTAATGTATGGGATAGAAAGTTTGGTGAAAAGCTCCCAACTCTTGCAGATTGTCAAAAAAGATTTGAACAAAAAAAATTAAATGAAGCTACTCGTTGGTCTGTTGGTATTGAAGAACCAAGTGGTAAAGTAACTTCCGTATATGGTCACTATGATGGTTATCCAGAGTATGTAGGGAAGTTATTAAAAAAACACTTCTCTAATCCATCTTTAGTTAAGCAATTAATTAAATTGGGTAAATCTGGAATATCTACTCTTGGAAAGAAAATTGGTAAGAAGCACGATTTTGATATGCCTTACGATGAAAAAGAAAAATTAGGATACACTACATTCTACGGTAGAGATAGAGGAGAGGGTGGAAACTTCACTCAAGTATCAAAAGATAGAACTCAGATTAAAACAAATTCTGGTGAAGAATGGTTATACATATGGTCTGTTAAAGATAAGAAGTGGTATTATAGAGAGGAAGAAGCACCAAGAGATAGTTGGAAGGAGTTATAAAATGTTTAAGACTTTAGAGAAAATAAAAAATTGGGTAGTTGGAATTTTCGCAATCATTGGTGGGATAGCAGTTGTATGGGCTCTAAAGAAAGATTCTAGAAGTGAAAAACAATTTAAATCTGATTTGAAAAAATTACAAGGTGAGGGTAAAAAAATTGATAAAAAAATAGTATCTCGCGAATCTAAAGTTGAAAAACTAAATAAGCAATTATCAGACGCTAAAAAAGAACTTAATGATTTTAAAAAAGAAGGAATCAAAATTAAAAAGGAAGAAAAGTCTACAAAACAAAAATTTGATTATTTGACAAAATTAGCAAATAAAGGAAAGTAGATATGGCCACAAATCCAAACATAGAGAGGGAAATCTCACAAGGTAATAATGTATTTTTCTGGGATGGTGAAGACGATTATCCTGTTAACGAGATTACTAACGCTATAATAACTCAAGTAATAGGTACTGGAACTGCGGCAGTATTACTACCTACTGGAACTTGGGCAGGAAGTCTAACTAATTTATCTGCTGGAGAAGAGTATACTTTTATAGCCAATTCAGATTTTACTTGGTCATATCCAGTTAATCAATCTACACCACCAGTTCAACAACAAGAACCAGAAATAGATTTTAATTCATTTCATCCATTAGATTTTAACCAAGACGGAACAGTAAATATATTTGATGCTCAGATAGCAGGTCAACAATACGGTCCAGTAACTGCTCAAATAGTTATTAGACATATTGGGGGACTAAATACCTATGATATAAATGATGATGGTTTAGTTGATTTAGCTGATATTCAACTTGCAATTCAAGGAAATGTTCCACAACATATAATACAGTATATGACAGAGATGGTACTGAACCCACCAGCTCCAACACAAGATTATAATTCTACTCCACCTGTTGCAGAAGATGGAAGTGCATATCATCCATTAGATGGTAATGAAGATGGTGGTGTTAATGTTTTAGATTTAGTATATTGGTCAAGTAGAGATGATTTATCTCAAATAGCAAAAACTATAATTTGTGGAATGGTTCAAAGATATATGGATGGTATATGCCCATATGATGTAACTCAAGATGGTCAGGTAAGTATATTGGATATTACTCATTGTTCGCAACACGGTGTACCTGAAAATATAATTCAAGATGTTGTAGCTAATATTGGAGCAGATGTTCCTATGCCACAAGTTCCAGAACCTATACCACCTGCACCAGAACCAACACCTTTCGTAACAACAAATAATTTATGGATGCCTGAAGGTAATTACACTCTATTAAGTGGTACACCATATTTTGGACCTGTTCATAAACATCATAATAATCTTAATACTTTTTATATGACAGAGTATGTTCATAAAAATCATTCAAGATTATTAGTTGCTGCAGTTGAAAATCCTGAAGAAGCTTTAACAGAACTTCCAACTGGTAATTTAGCACCAGTTGTAGATTCTACGACTACTCCACAAGTCACACCACCTATTATGCAAGGTATTACAGATACAAACGGAGATAATATTACAAATATTTTAGACTTAATAGCTGCTATAAATGCGTTACAAGGTAATAATAATATATTTTTTGGAAATAATTTAGTTCAGACGAATGGTAATAACGGTCAGAACAATACTACACCACCTCAAACTGGTGGAGGACAATCACCACCACCTCAAACTGGTGGAGGAACAAATCAACAGAACAACTCCGGTGGAGGAAATTCCGGTGGCGGAGGAGGAGGAGCATATTAAATGAAGGTATTTTTTAATTTCTATATATTTATATATATGATTATGAGTATTGGGTTTTCCCAAGAATTTACTCTAACTGAAGAACAAGTTAATAGTCTTTATACTCAAATTACTGAGTGTCAAAAAGCAGATAGTTTAAATACAAATTACATTAAACTATTAGAAGCTCAACAAAAAGAATTGTCGCTATTAAATAGTGATTTTAAATTAAAGATTGAAAATTTAGATAAACAAATATTGTTACAAGAGGATAGAATTAAAGAAATAAGTCCAAAGTGGTACGATAACAAATGGATTTGGTTTACACTTGGAATATTAACAACAAGTGGAGCAGTCCACTTAGCAGGACAAATAGATTAGGAGATAGTGATGAAAATTACAAAGACAAAATTAAAAGAAATAATTAAGTCTATCATTAGAGAAGAGAAGACTGAATATCAAAAATTCTTTGATTCTGCTTTAGAAAAGTTTGGTGTTGACTCACCTGCAGATTTTAAAGATGAAGAGAAGAAAAAAGAGTTTTTTGACTATGTTGATAAGAATTACAAAGCAGAAAACGAGACTGACTAAATATGTCACAAACTAATATAAAAGAGATTATTAAAAAAGAGTACTTGAAATGTGCTAAAGAACCACAATACTTTATGAAAAAGTATTGTGTAGTTCAGCATCCAATGAGAGGTAAAGTTCCTTTTCATTTGTATCCATTTCAAGAAAACACTTTGAAATCTTTTATGAATGATAAATATACAATTGTCTTGAAATCAAGACAATTAGGTTTATCAACATTATCTGCAGGATATGCATTATGGATGATGACATTTCACTCAGATAAAAATATATTAGTTATTGCAACAAAACAAGAAACTGCTAAAAATCTTGTGACAAAAGTTCGTGTTATGCATAAAGAACTACCAAGTTGGTTAAAGAGTAGTTGTGTTGAGGATAATAAGTTATCACTCAAGTATGAAAATGGTAGTCAAGTAAAAGCAGTATCATCCAATACAGACGCCGCTCGTTCAGAAGCACTATCTCTACTACTGATTGATGAAGCAGCATTTATTGATAAGATTGACGAGATATGGACATCAGCTCAACAAACACTAGCTACTGGTGGTAAAGCAATAATGTTATCTACACCCAATGGTGTTGGTAATCTTTTTCATAGACTGTGGTGTGAAGCTGAAGAAGGTGATGGAAGTGAGTGGAATTTCGTTAGATTGCCTTGGGATTTACATCCCGAGAGAGATGAGACTTGGAGGGCAAAACAAGATGATTTATTAGGCCCTAAAATGGCCGCTCAAGAATGTGATTGTGATTTTGTATCTTCAGGTCAAACAGTAGTTGACGGTAAATTATTAGAATGGTATGAACAGACATTTGTTAAAGAACCTATTGAGAAACAAGGGTTTGACAGTAATTTATGGATATGGGAACAACCAGATTACAATAAAAGTTATCTAGTAAGTGCTGATACTGCAAGAGGAGATGGTAAAGATTTTTCTGCTATACAAGTATTTGATGTAGATAACTTAACTCAAGTGGCAGAATATAAAGGACAAATACCAACAAAAGATTTTGGAAATTTATGTGTTGAAGTAGCAACTAAATACAATGATGCAATATTAGTTATGGAGAATGCTAGTATTGGTTGGGCCGCAATTCAACAAGTTATAGATAGAGGATATAAAAATTTATTTTATTCATCTGCAGATTTAAAATATGTTGATACTGAAAATCAGATGAGAAACAAATATAGAAGTCAAGACAAAAATATGATAGCTGGATTCTCAACAACAATGAGAACTAGACCATTAATTATTTCAAAACTTGATGAATGTTTTAGAGAAAAAGCTGTTGTTGTTCGTTCAAAACGACTAATTGATGAGTTGTTAGTATTTATATATAAGAACAATAAAGCACAAGCTATGGAAGGGTATAATGATGACTTGACTATGGCGTTTTGTATTGGTTTATGGGTAAGAGATACTGCATTAAGATTGAGAACTGAGCAGATGCAATTAACCAAAAATTCATTAGAAAATTTTGGCCATAGTAAACCGATATACGATAATAAACCAACTGTAAATAATCCATATGAGATGGAAGTTGGTGGTAAATCAGAAAATTTAGAATGGTTATTAGATAAATAGAAGAGGTAAATTATGGCAGACAATACATTTTTTGGTAGATTAAGACGATTATTTTCCACACAAACTGTTGTTCAAAATGTTGGTGGAAAAAAATTAAAAGTTGTTGATACGGATAGGTCTCAAGCTTATAAAGGAGCTACCAATTTTTTAACAGATAGATACACTAGGTTACACTCTGGTGGTCAAGGTCAAAGTGGGTATAATCAAACTCAACAATTTATGGCACAAAGATTGAGTTTATTTGCAGATTATGAAGAAATGGATAATGACCCAATTATTGCTTCTGCACTTGATGTTTATGCAGATGAGTCTACTATGAAGAATGAATTTGACCAAGTTTTAAAAATTCATTCTGATAATGCAGAAGTTAAAAAAATTCTACACAATTTATTTTATGATATATTAAATATAGAATTTAATTTATGGCCTTGGGCTCGTAATATGGTAAAATATGGGGATTTCTTTTTAAAATTAGATATAGCAGAAGACATTGGTATTGTTGGTGTAACTCCAATATCAGTTTATGAGTTGGAAAGACAAGAAGACCCAGAAAATACTACTGAAGTTAAGTTTACTACTTTAGCTCAAGGATATAACAGTAAATCAGATGAGTTTAAAGCATATGAAGTAGCTCATTTTAGATTATTATCTGATTCTAATTATCTTCCATATGGTAAAGCTATGATTGAAAATGCTAGAAAAACTTGGAAAGCATTATCTCTTATGGAAGATGCTATGTTAGTTCATCGTATTATGAGAGCTCCAGAAAAAAGAATATTTCAAATTGATATTGGAAACATTCCACCAAATGAAGTTGATAACTATATGCAACAAATTATTAATAAAATGAAAAAATCCCCACTAGTAGACCCAAAAACTGGTGAGTATAACTTAAAATATAATCTACAAAATGTAACAGAAGATTTTTATTTACCAGTTCGTGGTGGTGATAGTGGTACATCTATAGATACGGTAGCTGGATTAACTTTTGATGCAGTAGAAGATATAGAATATTTAAGAAATAAAATGATGTCTGCATTAAAAATACCAAAAGCTTTTCTTGGATATGAAGAACAAGTTAATGCTAAAGCCACATTAGCTGCTGAAGATGTTAGATTTGCTAGAACAGTTGAAAGAATACAGAGAATATTAGTATCTGAGTTAACTAAGATAGCAATAGTACATCTATATTCACAAGGATTTACAGATGAAACATTGGTTGATTTTAATTTAGAATTGACTAAGTCATCTACAATATATGAGCAAGAAAAAATAGAACTGTGGGATGCTAAAACAAATTTAGCTAATTCTATGATACAAGATAAGTTAGCTTCTTCAGAATGGGTTTATCAGAATATTTTTAATCTTAATGAACAAGAGATGGATAGAATGAGATGGGGAATTGTTAATGACCAGAAAAGAGCATTTAGATATGAACAGATTTCTATGGAGGGTAATGACCCAATCAAATCTGGATTATCATTCGGTACACCACACGATTTAATGGTGGGTCAGACCGACTCAAGAGAAGATGTAGCAACTATTAATCAAAACGATGAAGGTGGAGCACCAGAAGAAGGATTTGAAGGTGCGGGTAGACCTAAAGAGAATCCAAAGTATGGAAAGGATGGTTCTGCTAGAGGTAGAGACCCATTGGGTAAAGTTGGTATGAGAAAAGAGGAATTACAAAAAACATTAAAAAATTTAGGTTTGAAAAAGAATTTAGATAAGAAAATTATACAAGAGACTTTAGAAACTGAAGACGAGTATAATAACTATCTAAATAAAGAAAAAGCTGATGAAGAAAGTTAAATATATGTGGATATATTTTGACTTTCAACATATTTATAAGTGATAAAACGCATTATTATATATGTTCTAAATAACATATGGGAGTAATTAGATGAAAAAAATAAAACATTTGAAATTGAAGAATACTGGTATTCTTTTTGAATTGTTATCTCGTCAAGTAACAGTAGACTTGATGGAAAATATTTCAAAACCTACTAGTGTATCTTTGATGAAAAAGTACTTTAATAAAAAAACTGAATTAGGCAAAGAACTTCAATTATATCAATTGTTAGTTAAAGAATCTTGTCCTTCTGAAAATAAAGCGGAATACCTTTTAGAAAAAATTTTAAAGGTAAGAACCTCTTTAAATAATTCAAAATTAAAAAGAGAAAAATATAATTTTATAAAAGATATAAAAGAAAAATATCCGATTAAAGAATTTTTTAATGCTAAAATAAAAGATTATAAAATTTTAGCTTCTATATATAAAATGTTCGATTTAGAAACTCTATCTGAGGGTTATGACCCCAAAGATTCAGTAGATACTAAATATACCATTATAGAGCATTTAATGTCACACTCTACAACAAAACGACAAACAGTTGAAGAATCTAAAAAAATAGCTAAACTAAAACAAGAAAGTGAAGATGTTAGGTTACTTACATATAAAATTCTTGTAGATAATTTTAACGATAGATATAAAAACTTAGATTCTCATCAGAAAAAATTGTTAAGAGAGTATATAAATAATTTATCTAATTCTAATGGATTAAAAGAATACATTGGAAAAGAAGTAAAAAGAGTTAAAAAACAACTTATTGGGTTAATTAAAAAAGTAGATGATAAAGTTACAGCTATAAAATTAAAAGAATCTACTAATCAACTTGATAATTTACAATTAGGAAATTTTGTCAAAGACTCCCAAGTCTTGAATTTAATGCGTTATTATGAATTGGTAAAGGAATTAAAAAAATGCGTAAGTCCGAACTCCAAGAAATAATAAAAGAGCTCATCAAACAAGAACTAGATGAAGCTTCAGTTACTGGTAATTTAGATGGTGGTGAAGGCCCACCTAGAACACCATATGCGTTTAGTGGTAAAAAAAAGAAAGACAAAAAGAAACGAAAAAAAATAGCTACAACTAGTACTGGTTATGAACTAGTTAGTGAAGAAATTACTGATAAGGATTTAAGAAAAATAAGTGACATCATTAGAATGGAAGTAGCACTTATTTTCTTTGATTTATTTAAAAAGAAAGCTTTGTGGACATAGGAGATGAAAATGAAAAATCAAAAATATACTCTAAAGCAAATTAGAGAGTGGTTTAGACAGTTAGAAGAAAATCGTTATCGTAAGCGATATATGGTAGATGCTAAAAGAGTTCATCACTATGTTAATTTAGGAGAGGATACTGATTTACCAGCATCTCTACAGAGAAAGAATGGAGCATATACTAGAGAGAAAGCTTTAGCAAAACAATTTAAAAAATTCGTTAGAGAGCAAGCTCGTTTAGCAAAAGAAGAGAAAGCTAAAAAAGTTCGTAACGAGGGTATAATATCTTCTATCAGAAAAATTGTAAAAGAACATATTAGTGAATCTAATAGGAGTAAAATAATGAATTTAAGAGAACAATTAAAAAGAATAGGTGGAGCTAAACACTTGACTGAAAGTACTGCGGTAAATTTTACAAGTGGAGCTAACTTAAATGTTTTGAAAAAGTTTGGTACTTTTGATAAGGGTGGAAAACTTTATACATTAAATGGTACAAATCAACCAATGTTAGTTTCTAAAAAAGGAAGTAATATTGAATCTCTTACCATAACAAGTGGTTTAAGAGTGTCTAAGTTCGATGATAGAGCTTGGGAAAAACAACTTTATAAATTAGCTAAATCTTTAGGTAAGTCCGTAGATGATGAGTACGGTGATTACGAAATAGGATAATAGGAGAAAATAATGTCAGATAATAAAAAATTAATAATGGATTGTATGACCTTTGAAGTTTCTCCAGAGCAACTCAATGAGTCTATTAAGGAGAATAATGGAAAACTTATTGTTTCTGGTGTTCTTCAAAGAGCAAATGCTAAGAATCAAAATGGAAGAATATATCCAAGAGAGATTCTTTCTAGAGAAGCTAAAAACTATTCAAATGTTCAAATTAAAGAAAGAAGAGCTCTAGGTGAGTTAGACCATCCAGATTCATCTGTTGTAAATTTAAACAATGTATCACACAACATTAGAGAAGTACATTGGGAAGGTGATGACCTGTTAGGAACAGTTGAGGTATTATCTACGCCAGCAGGAAACATCTTAAAAGAATTATTTAAGAGTGGTATTAAACTTGGTATATCATCTCGTGGATTAGGTTCAGTAGAACCAGTAAACGAATCTGATGGAACAGTTCAAGTTCAGAATGATTTTGAACTTATTGCTTTTGATTTTGTATCAAATCCATCTACACACGGAGCATTTATGTATCCGATGAATGAATCAGTTGGTGGTAAAAATAAATTACCAAAATATCACAAGGTTAATAGAATAATTAACGATATAATTGCTGGAGAATAATTATGGCAGACCATTACATAATGTCAGAGAGTTGTTGGTATAAATTAAACGATACTGAATTTGAAGCTAAATTTGGATACAAACCAACCGTTCCAACAGGAACCGATAGAACATTTGGTGGAAGATATGAACATTCTTCATTTGATAGTGGTTCAATTGGTGACAATGGATTAGTAGAACCATCAGATTTAACTGTTAAAAACCCTGGGAATACTTCTTTTGCAGGACTTGAAGCTGGTAGTGGAAGTGTTTAATGAACAAATCTGAAATAAAATCTCTAATTAGAGAAACTATTGAAGAAGAATTGTCTGAGGATTGGAGAACTGAAAAGAATGCTTGGTCTTCACCAGAAGCTAAAGAAATAGTAGACGATGCTCTTAGATTGTGGTCTAAGGATTTAAAACAGGTTAAGTATAGGGTAGTAAAAGATTGGATGGAAAAAGCTAAAGCAGGTGTAATTGATTTTTTTGATATAGAAAAGGGATTAACGAGGGGTGATGTAAGTAGAGCTCATCCAAAAGAAGTTGAATTATTACACGATTTATTAGTAAGAGATAAAATTATAGATAGATTTAGAAAATACTTTGGTGGTAAAAAAGCAATGAATAATAGATTATCTAATAAAATAAGGTAGTGGAGAAGAAAATGAAACTAAAAAAATTAGTTGAACAATTTGTAGAAGAACAAGAAATAGATGAACAAGCGTTTTTAGAAAGCGTTAGTAATTATTCTTCTTATGGAAAAGAAATTTATAGAGAGCATGATATAGTTGAAACTGCTAAGAAACTTTCTGAAATTGCTCGTATAGCTGGTATTCATGCGGTTAAAGAAACAGAAGAAGCTTTTGATAAAATTACAGTAAAGCGTAATATGAAAGAACTACAATCATATTCAGACCAATTCAATAAGGTAGCTATAGAAGCCAAAGGACTACAACAGAGAACTGAATCACTATTTGAAGATATGGGTAGAGTATTAAGTAGATATTATGAAATCAAAGAAGACAAAATTAAAGAGTCTACAGAATTAAAAGAAGCTAAACTAAAATTTGATGATAAAAAAGTTTTAAAGTTAATAAAAGATGATAAGTTTCTTACATATGTAGTAAAAAAAGACTTTAAAGGTAAAGTTGATAAGACAAAATTAGAACAAATCTTCTTTATGTATATTGCAGGTGATAAAGATATGGAGAAAAAGTATTTAAAAATTAAATAAGAGGTTGATATGAGTCAAAGAAGGTTTTACAATAAAGGTAAAAAGAAAAGTTATAAAAAAAGACAGAAAGGAAATCAACTAAGAGGCTTATCAGTCGATGTTTACAATAATAATGTCGATGGAGCTCTTAGAATCTTTAAAAAGATGGTAAAAGAGTCAAAATTAATGCTTGAATTAAAAAATAGAGAGTATTATACCAAACCATCTGAAAAAAGACGAAGAAAAAGTAAAAAAGCTAAAAAAAATCTACATAAATAGTATATTTAATTGTATTTTATTAATTTGACATATATTTATATATGACAAGAATACATTGTCGGTCTTTCGACCATCTATACAATGTACCGAACAACGAAACTAAATTTCTATTATAGTTCCTAATAACTATATTTCACATTAAATAAATAATGGGAGAATTGTGATGAGCAATCTATTAAAAGAAGCAATTGCAGACGCTAAAGCAGTTAGAGAAACAGCTTTAGAAAATGCAAAAGCTGCATTAGAAGAAGCTTTCACTCCTCGACTACAATCAATGTTATCTCAAAAGTTAAAAGAAGATGATATGGAAGATGATATGGAAGAAACTGAAGGTGAAGAAGAATCTGAAGAAATGGCTCATATGGATAAAGATGAGATGGCTATGGACACAGAGGAAGAAGAAGATTCAGAAGACCACGGCGGTGACGATGAAGAGGAAAAACCTCTTGATGTTGACGCTGGTGACTCTATAGATGAACCAGAATCTGATGACGATGACGATGAAGATGACGATGACGAGTCTGAAGAAGGCCTTGATGTAGAAGCTATTGTTAGAGAGTTAGAAGCGGAAGAAGATGAAGACGCAGAAGAAGGATATGATGTTGATGAAATCGAAGCTGAAGAAGACGAAGAAGTAGACGAAGTAGCTGAAACAATCGAAGTTAATGGTCAGAAATATGCACTTGTTAAAGAAGAAGAAGCTGAAGAAGAGATGGATGAAGAAGTTGATAAATCTTCTGGAATCGGAAATGGTGACAATAAAAAAGGTGATGCTGATGTATCATCTGGTATTGGAACTGTTAAAGAAGAAGCTGGTGATGATGAAGAAACTGTTGAAGAAATTGTTGACTTATCTGAACTTCTTGACGAGTTAGAAGACAAAGACGAAGACGAAGATGTAGCAGAGGAAGTTGAAAAACTTCAAGGTGACTTGACTGAACACAGAAAAGTCATTAAGTATTTAAAAAGTAAACTAAATGAAGTTAACTTATTAAACGCTAAGTTATTATTCACAAATAAGTTGTTTAAAACTTATAACCTAAACAATGACCAAAAATTGAGAGTTGTTGAAACATTTGATAGGGCTAAAAATAGTCGTGAAATCAAATTAATCTACTCTACACTAGCTGAGTCTTTCTCAGGAAAAACTTCTGGTGTTAAAGTATCTAAGATTAATGAAGGATTCGCTTCTAAACCTGTTAAATCAACAAAACCTTCAAAGAAAGTTATTAATGAGGGTAGTGATATAGCTGAGAGGTTTAAAAAGTTAGCTGGAATTAATTAAGTATATTATTAGGAGAAAATAAAATGAGTACATTAAATAAATTAATGGACGGCTACAATCCTCATAAAGCACTTATGGAACAAACAAAAGGTCTTGTAAATAAATGGTCTCCAACCGGTCTATTGGAAGGATTAAACGGTGAGACAGAGACACACGGAATGTCTATTCTTCTTGAGAATCAGGCTAGACAGTTAATTGATGAAGCATCAAAAACTGGTACTAGTGCTAATTCTGAAGAATGGTCTGGTGTTGCTCTACCATTAGTAAGACGAGTGTTTGGTGAAATAGCTGCTAAAGATTTTGTATCTGTTCAACCAATGAATCTTCCTTCTGGACTGATATTTTATTTGAATTTCAAATATGGTTCAGCTCAGACAGGACATACTGAAGATGCTAACATTCACGGTACTACTGAGACTGCAGGTGATGCTTCTGGTGGTCTGTATGGTGCAGGTAAATTCGGCTACTCTATCAATGATGTTGATAGTTTAGGTGATGCTTCACCAGCTAATGTTTCAGCTTCATATGCAGATGTTAATTTTAACCCAGACTTATCTGCTTCTATAGTTAGAGGTGAGTTGAAAAAAGTTACTATTCCAGCTGCAAGTATACCTGGATTTGACGCTAACGGCGTTAGAGCATTCAGAGTTAAATCTGCGACTGGCGATGTAGCAGGTACAGAAATTTATCCAGAATATTCTTCTGTGGTAAGTGGTGACCTAGTATATATCGGTTCAGGTTCTGATGGTGTTGACATTACTGCAGTATCTATGTCATACCACAAACAACCAACAGACATCACAAGAGGTGATTTCGAAGCTAGTGACACTACAAACTTCTCTGGTGGTTCAGGTACACAAGGTGATGTTGGAATACCTGAGATAGATGTTGCGATGGAAAGTAAAGCTATTGTAGCTAAAACAAGAAAACTAAAAGCTGTATGGACTCCTGAGTTAGCTCAAGACCTTAATGCTTATCATTCTGTTGACGCTGAAGCTGAATTAACATCAATGC
>MDSY01019638.1_pt1 | contig 26473 bp, 23 predicted proteins | sample 811131 | NCBI WGS metagenome assembly MDSY01 (sample SAMN05326643, study PRJNA326480) | marine metagenome | isolation source: seawater | place: Atlantic Ocean: South West | collected 2010
ACTCAACTTGTATAAATCTGATTTTTTAGACATATAAATTTTGTTAAATTTTTCATACCATTTTATAGTTCTTATCAAGCCCTCATTAAAATTTACCTTAGGTTTCCAGCCTGTGTATTCTTTTACTAATTTATTATCTGCTCTCATTTTATATATTTCCGTAACTCGTGGCTTTAAGGCACCAAATTTTATTTTTGATTTTGATTTTGTTAGAGTATGAATAATCTTAACTAAATTTCTGACAGAAATATCTTTTCCTGAACCAATATTTACGGTTTTATTAAACATTTTTTTACTTTTCATAACTGCAATAAAACCATCCACTAAATTCCCAACATAGTTAAATTCTCTAGTTTGATACCCTTCTGTTTTTATTATATCTTTATTGTTTAGACAATTAGTTATGATCTCTGGGATAATTGCTTTTGAGCTTTGATACTCACCATATGCATTAAATGGTCTGATTATTTTAGCAGGATAATTAGTTTCATTCATAAGCATTCTAACATAAAGTTCACCTGAGTACTTTGAAATAGAATAAGGCGATATTGGATTAGGTAATAGATCTTCTTTAAAAATTTTTTTCTGGTTTCCATAAATTTCAGATGTTGAAATATAGATAAACTGATCTATCTTTCCTTGAAAATAATTTAAAAGGTTATAGGTAGATATGGCATTACTAGAATTTGATTCTGAAAAACTAGAAAAGCTATCACCAACATGATTATATGCAGCCAAGTGAAAAACCACATCTGGTTTAAAAGATTTTAAATTATTAAATGAGTCTAGGTTTCTTAAGTCAGTTTCAATTACTTTTATTTTAGACCATAAATCAATAATTCTAATATTATCTATTATACTTTTATATTTAGTGGTTATTGCAACCTTGTAACCTAAGCTTAATAATTTTCTTGTAAGATGGGAGCCTATAAATCCAGATCCACCTGTAATTAAAATATTTTTAGTCATTTTTTAACCTTATAATCTCAAATGCTTCAGCAAAATTAGTATAGACTGAAGAACCTCTAACTTTTGCTAAATTTTTAATATTTTCAACTGATCTTGAATGTGGAAACTTTCGTAGTTCATATTTGTAAAGTTTTAATAATATTAATTTTTTATCAATCTCATTCGTTATATCCACAAAAAAATTTGGGTTAAATTTTTGTTTAAATTGAGATACCGAATAGTCAGTTGCAGAATTAGTTTCAAAAGTTATTAGTGAGGTACTATTAAATTTATTTACTGGTCTACATGCACTTAATGCAGCTTCAAAAGCCATTCTATGATCTCTGTTATTATCTGAGTAAGAGTGAGTAAAGACTAAGTCATACTTATTTTTATTTATTAAATTAAATAGTTTTGTAGAAATTTCATAAAAGTCATTAGCACCATATGAAATATTAGGAAAATCATAAAATATGGGAGGTTTTATTTTTAGAAATTCACAAACTTTTAAAGCAGAATTTTTTCTAATACTTAAATGCTTATTGTATTGAGTGCTATCTTTTTTAAATCTTGCACCAGCACAATCAGATAAAAATACAATTTGTATGTTCTTTTTTAATTTGGCTAGTTTTACTAAAGTTCCCCCACAACCAATGATTTCATCATCAGGGTGAGAAGCAATTATTAGGAATTTATTATATTGCTTTGATAAAAACATTGTAAATACTTTATATTAAAATATATAAAACAATCAAATTATTTATATTTATGAAAAAAATGAAAGTTAAATATGGTGGCACTATTCATGGAAAAGAGGAAATCGATGCCGTTATAAACGTTTTAAAAACTTCAACTCAACTTGGCAAACATGTCCATTTGTTTGAAAAAAAAGTATCAAAACTATATTCAAAAAAATATTCAGTGATGACAAACTCTGGATCATCAGCAATGTTTTTAATTATGGAAAAGTTTAATTTTGCAAAAGGTTCTGAGATAATTACACCACTTCTAACTTACTCAACAACTATAACAGCTATAATAAAAAATGACCTTATTCCATCATTTGTAGATGTGAATTTAAATACATTGTGTATTGACACTGCTAAAATAGAAAAATCGATTACAAAAAAAACAAAAGCAATATTGGGCATAAATTTAATGGGTAGTATTGCTGATTGGGTGAGTATAAGAAAAATTGCGAAAAAATATAATCTAATTGTAATTGAAGACTCAGCAGACACTATTGGTGCAAAAATAGGCAATAGGTCTACTGGCTATTATACAGATGCAAGTATGACAAGTTTTTATGGATCACATGTAATTAATGGAGCTGGGAATGGAGGAATGGCATCTATAAATTCTAAAGATTTATTTACAAAAATAAAAGTTGCCAGATCATGGGGAAGAAGCTCAACAATCTATGATGAAAAAGCTGAAAAAATAGAAAATAGATTTAATATAAAGATTGGAAATGTTACTTATGATAGAAAATTTGTTTTTTCTGAAATAGGTTATAATTTTGAACCCTCAGAAATTAGTGCCGCTTTTGGATTGGTTCAATTAAAAAAATTAAAAACTAACTTAGATAAAAGAATAAAAATATTTAAAAAACATCAAATATTCTTCAAAAAATATGAAAAATATTTTATATTACCTGAACAAAAAAAAGACATATATTCAGGCTGGTTAGCATACCCACTTATAATTAAAGAGGGTGTAAATTTTGAAAGAAAAGATCTACAAATATTTTTAGAGAAAAATAATATTCAAACAAGGGTCATATTTACTGGAAATATTTTAAAACAACCCGGATATAATAAAATTAAAAGAAAAGTAAGTCCTTATGGATTTAAAAATACTAATTTAATTCACAAAAATGGTTTAATAATTAGCCTATATAATGGTTTAACTGAAAATCATTTAAACTATATGTATAAAATGTTTGATAATTTTATTTCTAAATATGAACGTTCCTAGAATTAGAAATAGTATAGCTAAAAAAAGATTACCTCTAAATATATTTGTTTAAATTTATTAAAAATACTAAAAAAATATTGGATTTAATTGATAAATCAAATCAACTTAAATTAGCCTTAATTAATGTATTTTTTATAATAAACGCAATATTTCAACTACTTTTTGTATTATCATTTTATTTACTAATTCAATCTTTCTCTAATCCAGAAAAATTTCTATCAAATAAATTAGTTATTAATTTTTCTCAATTTATGAACTTAGAAAGTGATTTAAGCCTATTAAATAATTATTTTATAATAATTTTTTTTACAGTTGTGGTTTTATCAAATATTTCACTCATTATATCTAATAGTTTTAAGTTTCATTTTTCGTACAATCTTTTAACTAAATTAAGATCAAAGCTTTATAATTACTTTCTTAGCCAAAATTTTTCTAAATTTATAAAAAAAAATAGCGCCGAATATATAAATGTAATTTTGAGTGATTGTGAACGCTTTGCGATGCAAATAGTTAGCAATTTAATGAATATTTTTCTAACAATAATCTCTTTAATATTTGTTCTAATACCAATAATAATTTTAAATTTTAAAGTTACTATAATTTCGTCTTTTTTAATTTTTATATTATTTTTTGTAGTAAGTAAATTTTTAAAACCTGTGCTATTTAAATTTGGCTATCAAATTAAAAATTATTCAAAAAACAGATATGAAATTTTAAATGATTCATTTAGAAATTTTAATGAGATAAAACTAGAAAATCTAACTAAATTATTTAATGATAGATATTTTGATAGAGAAAGTTCAATTAATAAAATTGGAAATAAACTATCAATAATAAATCATGCATCAAAACCAATTATAGAAATTATACTAATAAGCATATTTTTTATATTATACTTATTAGTTTTTGATGTAGATATGAAGATAATCCAATATATGGATATAATAGGTATTACGCTTGTTACGTTATACAAGTTATTACCATTAGCAAATTCAGCTTATCAATCAATAAATGAATTAAATTATCATAAAATTGTTATCAATAGTTTAATTCAAAATTTATTGAATAATGAAATATCAAAAAAATATACATACAAAGATTCAATACCCAAAAAAATTTATAATATAATATTTAAAGATATAACATTTGAATATGATAAAAAAAATAGCTTTAAATTAAATAAACTAAATTTCAAATTAAGCACTAATTCCATTATAGGTATAGAGGGTATTTCGGGCTCAGGGAAAACAACAATTTTGAATATTTTAACAGGTTTATTAAAACCTAAGCTAGGATATGTATTAATAAATAATAAAAAAATTAATATTACAAATAATAATAACTGGTTTAAGAAAATTTCATATGTATCTCAAAGTGTAAATATTTTTAATGAAACAATTTATAAAAATATTTCATATAATTTAAATGATAAAGAAAGTGCCGATACTATTAGAAAAATAAAAAATATATTAGTTAGTTTAAATTTAAATGAATTTCTAAAAAAAAATAAAACCTTAGATGAATTTGGTAAAACTGTAAGTGGTGGTCAACTTCAAAGAATTGCTATTGCAAGAGCTTTTTTTAAAAATTCAGAAATAATTATTTTTGATGAACCCACAAGAAATTTAGATAAAAAAAATGAGAAAGCACTCTTACATATAATTAAAAAATTAAAAAAAAATAAAATTATAATATATATATCTCATAATAAGGAATCTTTAAAAATTTGTGATAAGATTATAAAGATATAAAGTAAAAAATGAAATTAATAAAATATGCATCGCAAAATATTAATAATAATGATGTGGAGTATGTTGGAAATACTCTTAAAAAAAATTTTATAACTCAAGGTCCAAAAGTCATAGAATTTGAAAAAAAATTAAGTAAAAAATTTAATGCAAAATACTGTATAGTAACTTCAAGTGGAACTTCCGCCTTAAAAATATCAGTTAAGGCGTTAGATTTAAAAAAAAATTCATATATTATTGTTCCATCTAACACATTCGTAGCTACAGCTAATGCTGTCAGCTCAAATAATCATAAAATTTTACTTGCTCCAGTAAACCCCAGACATGGATCTGTAGATTTTGATAGTTTTTTAAAAACATTAAAAATAGCTAAAAAAAGAAAAATTAAAATTAAAGCTTTCATCAATGTTTTTTTTGCAGGACAAGTTTGGGACTTAGAAAAAATATATAGAATATGCAAAAAAGAAAAAATATTTATTATAGATGATGCATGCCACGCTATAGGAACAAAATATAAACTAAAAAAAAAATTAATCAATGTAGGTAGTTGCAAACAATCAAGTATCACAACATTTTCATTTCATTCAATTAAAAATATCACAACAGCAGAGGGTGGATGTATATTAACAAATGATATTAAAATATTTGATAGTGCTATTACATTAAGATCCCATGGTATTAATAGGAAATTAACTAAAAGTAAAATTAATAGAAAAAACTTTATTACACAACCATGGTTTTATGAGGCAACTACATTATCAGAAAATTATAGATTATCTGATTTACAGTGCTCACTGGGAATATCCCAATTAAAAAAAATAGAAAAATTTAAGAAAATAAAAGATAAACTTCAAAAATACTATATTTTTAAAATTAGAACTTTATCACATTATATTAAGCCAATAGATATTAATAAAGATTGTAATTCACATTGGCACTTATTCCCAATACTTATCAATAACAAATTTGTTAATTATAAAAAAAAACTTTATCATTTTCTTCAAAGTAAAAAAATAAATACCCAAGTACACTATGTGCCTATCTATAAGCATCCAATTTACAAAAGTGATTATTTAAAAGAACTACATTCCGATACTGAAAAGTTTTATGCTCACACATTGTCATTACCATTTCATACAAAAATAACTATTTCAGATATAGATTTTATAATTAAAAACTTATCCAATTTTTTTAAAAAATTAGATAAAAATTAATTAATCTCTCTTTGTACTATTACAAAGAAGTAACTAAATTAAGAATTTTTAGATTTAATTGTGTAATGGTTATTGTCAAAAAAGTTGAAGCCTAACCATAGAATAGCTCAAAATAAATTTTTGTATGACCACCAAAAGATGTTTTAAAATAACCTCTATTAGGAGAGTTAACACCAACAAAGTCAATTTCTTTTTTTTTTAAATTAATCGAATTTAATATTTGATCATATATATTTAAACTTGCAGCACCGTTTTGCCTTGTCTCTGGCAGACTTCCACCTACCACGTAATAAGAAGCATCATCATCATGAAGAAAAAGAGATGCAGCATGGGGGTTTTTAAGATTATCGTATGTTACTAGTAAACTTGCAAAATTATTTTTTATTGCCTTATCAGCCATTATTGTGGATAAAAAAATTTCATTTTTATTTCTTTGTCTCAAAAATGTTTGATTATTTAGTTTATTCAAAATTTCAACATCATTCGATATCTCAGAAAAAAAATTATTTTTTATTGCATTTTTTATGTTTCCTTTTCTACCATTATTTATTTTTTTTAATATTTGATTATTATCAGATTCGTTAATATCCAATATGCAAGTATAATACGGTTGTATAAAAAATTTCAAGCTATCTTCTGATGAATAATTAAACCATTGAAAACTTCTGATGTCACAAAAATTATGATGTGTCCTTAAATGAATCTTCTTCTCGTGGTCTTTAAGCTGATCTAAAAAAATAGAAGAAACTTCAATAATCTTATGAGGACTATTTATAGTTTTTGATAAAAATAAAGTATTATAAAAAGTTGGAACTTCTTTTAAGTTATCTTGAAATATAATTGCACCAACCATAGGTTTTTCCCCATCGTAAAGAATATAATTATTAAATTTATGATTAATAATTTCTAAGTATTTATATTGAGAGTATATATTGTTTTCTAAAGTATCTTTTAAAAACTCTTGCCATAAAATTTTACTAATATTTTTTTTTATTTTCATAATTATTTACTAAAATCATTGTATATTAAATATATGAAATTAATAAATTTTAAAAATAAAAAAATTTTTATAGCAGGAAAAAATGGACTTTTAGGAAGTGCTATATTTAGATTTTTTAAGAATAAAGAGTCAAATTCAAAATTATTAACACCAACAAGCAAAGAATTAGATTTAACAAATTTAGTTAAAACTGAAAAATGGTTTAAAAAAAATAAACCAGATTACGTAATACTTGCAGCTGCAAAAGCTGCGGGTATTTATGACAATATGCACAGTCCAACCAAATATATGATTGATAATATTAAGATACAAACAAACGTAATAACATTATGTCATAAACATAATGTAAAAAAATTGATGTTTATTGGATCATCATGCATATATCCAAAATTTGCAAAAAGTCCAATTAAGGAAGATTCTTTATTAACAGCTTCTTTGGAAGAAACTAATCAATGGTATGCAATTACAAAGATACATGGTGTAAAATGTTGTGAAGCATATAAAAAACAATTCAATTCAAATTTTATATCGGTTATGCCAACAAATCTTTATGGAATAAATGATAAATATGATGAAAAAATTTCACATGTTATTCCTGCATTAATTAAACGATTTTTACTAGCAAAAAAAAATATGAAAAAAACTGTTGAAGTCTGGGGGACAGGTAATCCTAAAAGAGAATTTTTGTTTGCAGATGATTGTGCTTCAGCCATATATTTTATAATGAAGAGAGATTTAAAAATAGATTTAATTAATATTGGATCCGATAAAGATATATCAATAAAAGAATTAGCCCAGACAATAAAAAAAATTATTAACTATAATGGAAAAATACTTTTTAATAGAAGTATGCCAGATGGAGTTTTGAGAAAAAAATTAGATATTAGTAAACTTAAAAATTTAGGATGGAAACCTTCAATTAAATTGCAAGATGGAATAAAAAGAGTCGTTGATGAAATATCAAAAACAATCTAAGATATTTTCTGTAGGCTTAATCGTGGTATTACCTGAAGATATTAAGTTAACAAAACTATTATTCTTCATGTTAAATAAGTAGTAAGTATTTTTAGGGTTCATCGTTACTACATGTTTAAGAAGTTTCTTAGTTCTTTTAGACTTTGAAGGTTGATAAAACGTTATTGTATTATTTGAAATTTTTAATGAATACTTTTTTGTACACTCAAGATTTTTATAAAGTCTAATACCACTCAATTTTCTATCTGTTGCAAATAATAATGCTTTATTAAAGTCATAACTTTCTTCAGAAAAAGAGATTTGGTTCAATTTTTTGTATTTTACAAGTGTAGGGTATATGGAAAAGACATAACCCTCATCATCAAGTGAAGCATAGTCCAATTTAGTAATTATTTTCTGTAATATGCTATTTCTAAATTTTGATGCAATTACATTACTTTCAATTTGCGCAATGAACAAATTTAAATTTAAAAATATAACTATTATTAAAAAAAATTTCTTAAAAAAAGTATTTATTGGAAAATTAATTATTAAAATAATAATAAACGATGAAAATATAAAATTATAAGCCCCCATAGCTCGATTATAATAACCATCTATAAATGGTAGACTTTTTGCAATTATAAAAAAAATCAGTAATAAAAAATAAGAAAATGTAGTTATTAATAAAAAATTTTTATTAGAACTAACTTTATGTTTAAGAAGATCTTTTTTTTTTATAGTTATAGTGCTTATGATAATAAAAAATAGAAGTATAAGATTGTAAGATAGTTTTTGAGAGAAAGTATATATAGAATCTTTATACAAGGTAATTGTGTCAATTATTATAGTTATTGGAAGATGAGAATATTGAATAATTAGACTCAATGTGTCTATGCTTAGAAATCTATATCGATTAGACGATGAGATTGTAAAAAATTTAGTAATAATCAATTGATAAAAAACAATTAAAAATAAAATAAAAATAAATATCTGTATTTCTTTAAATTTAATTAATTTATTTACTTTAAAAGTAAAAATATTTTTAATTATTAATAAAATCTTTTCGTTATTAAAAAAAATATTAAATAGTATTAAAACAAAACTTATTTCATAAGTAAGCACTGATAAAAAAAAAAATACCCAGGAAATTTTTATTTTGGTATAATTATTTTGCTGTTTACCAAAATAAATTAAATAAAAACTAATTGACCAAAGAAGTAATGAAAAAGTTCCTAAAGATTGTGCAGCAGGAGAAAAAATGTTTGTGGAGTTGAGGTTGGGAAACATAAGTAAAGCAACTAGAATAATTGATATACTATGGTTATATTTATTTAAAAATATTTTATAAATAATAATGTTAAAGATAAAATAAAATGAAATATTAGTTAAAAAGTATTTATAATAATCGTATTCAAAAGATGATTGTAGAGTAAATATTAAAGCAGCAATTGGTCGTGTAATAAATCCATTAATATGAGTACGCCACGTATTTGTAAGACTATTATTTAAAAAGTTATTTTCAGCAATAGACCAATCATCTTGTAATAGTTGTCCATTTATTAATAGTTCTAAAAAAATCAATATATATGCAAAATATAATAAAGCTGTATAAACTAAATTAATTTTTTTATTTGAAATATTTATGCTGTTCACAATTATCACTGTAACTTTAAACTCTGAAAAAACAATTCAAAAGACAATAAATAGCATTAATAAACAAACCTTTAAAAATTTTGAATATATTATTATTGATGGAGGCTCTTCTGATGAAACAATAAAAGTTATTAAGAAAATAATTAGGAAAAAATATAAATTAATTTCTGAAAAAGATAGTGGTATTTATAATGCCATGAATAAAGGTATAAAAATGAGTAAAGGTAAGTATGTAGCTTTTCTTAATTCAGATGATTGGTTTAATAATAATACACTATTAGATATGAGTATTTTTATTAAACATAAAAAACCTGAAATTATTTATGGTGACGCGGTATTTTTTAAAGATAAAAAAAAAAGTTTTTATGCAAAAGCAAAATTACAAAACTTAGAAAATACAATGTCCCTATTACATTCAAGCTTTTACATTAAAAGCAAGATTATAAAAAAATATTTATTTGATGAAAATCTACAAATAAGCTCTGATTATAAACAAATGATAGAGTTAAAAAAAAAATATAAATTTAATTATTATTCAAAATCGTTATCAAATGTAGCTATGGGTGGCAAGTCATCGAATTTATTATTATCTTCTAGTGAATTTTTTCTAATACAAAAAAAAAATTTTGGAGTTAACAAAGCGATATTAAACTATTCTATTAAATATCATTATCATACAATTAAAATTTTATACCTATTTATAAAGAATTTTTTTTAGTTGAAGTCTTCTATAATTTTCTGTCGATCTTAAAAATGGAATATTAATATTTGATATTTTTTTATAAAAATTGACATTTTTATTAATTAAATAATTTTTAAATAAATTTTCACCAAAGCTTATTCTTGGAATTTCATAATTATCAAATTTATCCTCATTATAAGAATCAAGATTCATTGTGAACGCATATTTTATATTATTAATTTTTAAAATATCTTTTTCTCTTTTGGTAAAATCAAGATCTACAATTCCATTAGGATAAGCAAAAGTAGTAGTTTTTCTTTGTAAAAATATTTCTAATTCGTCAATAGATTTTTTTATTTCATAATTAGCTTTTTCAGAGCTTTCATTAGCCAATATTGGGTGATTCATAGTATGAGCACCAAAATCCAGTAATTTCTCATTTTTTAATTTTTCCATCTCATTTAAAGAAATATTAACGTAAGGAATGTTTAGTTTATATTTAGATTTTATAATTTTAATAAAATCATGAATTTTATCAATATTAAAACTTTTTATTATTTCCAATGAATTGAATTTTTTTTTATTATCGTGCACATTAAAGTGATTATTAAACTCTTTATCAAATTCATCTTTGAGTTGATTATTAATATAATCAATATCCTGAAACCAAAAATTATTTTTTTTATTAATTTTATCAATAGATAAAAAAAGTGTAGTTGGTATTTGTTGTTTTTTTAAAAATTCAAAAGCGTTAATAAAGGTAAAATGAGCATCATCAAAAGTAATATGACAAAGATTGTTATCATTGCTTGAAATTAAACTATTAAGAGATACGAATTTAAAATTTTTCTTTAAAAGAAAAATAGTCTTTTTAAATACTTTTAAATTATAGATTTCATGAAAAACAACTATTTTTTTCATTTTTGTAAAAAATAAATTCTATTTGATTTGAGGAATGACATCTTTTTATTAAAATCAAAAAATGCAATAATTCTAGACAATATTTTTTGTAATTTAAAAGGTAAGAGTTTGTTTATAATATAAATTTCTCCATAACCATGTTCTAGTATTTTAATAATTTTTAAATTATTTTTTTGGATTATTTCCTTAATTTCCGTATCATCTTTTAATCTTAAACCTGGGTGTAAATCTTTTTTAAAATTATTTTTAATATTATTAATAATTCTTGAAAATCCAAAAAAATTACTCATGTTGTATTTAATTGGAACATTAAATATTATATATCCTTCTGAATTTACTATATTTTTCATCATTGATAAATTTTCTTCATAATTTTTTTGATATTCAAAAAAACCTAGTGCACAAACGCAATTATAAATTTTATTAATTTTTATTTCCAAAAAGTTTCCCTTAATTAATTTATTAGTCTTCAGGTCTAGGTTATTATTTTTGTACTTATCACTAGCTAGATCGAGCATTTTCTCTGATATGTCAATTAGATCAACATTATATCCGATGTTAATTAAATCAGTACTTAAAACGCCAGCTCCACCACCTACATCTAATAATTGGGTATTTTTTTTTAAATTATCTATTATGAATTTTTTAATCAAATTTTTTCTTTCTATTAATATGATGTCATTTACATTTTTACAATTTAAATATAGTTCATCCCAATAATTTACATTGTAATCAAAATACTTTTTTATATTTTTTTTCATTTATTTTTTTTGAATAAAGGCTTATATTTTTTTAACAATATGGACCAATCATATTTATTGGTAAATTGAGATATAATTTTTTGCGATACATCTGAATTATTTTTATTAAGATTATTGATATAGTTTATGAGTTTATTATTATTATCTGATACTATACCAAGATATTTCTTGTTAATTACTTCATTAATTATACCCACTTTATGAGACACAAAAGGCACACCCATAGACATACTTTCAAACATTACTAATGGACAATATTCAATTCTGGAGCCAAAAATAAATGCTCTAGTATTTTTAAATACTTGAGAGACAATTATTCTTTTTTTTATATTAACTAAATAAATTTTTTTATTTTTAAAATGATTTATTTTATTAAAATATGAAATTATTAGCTGAATAAATAATTTATATATAAAGCTATAACTAGAATAATATATATATAATATTGAGGCGTGATCTAATCCATTAAATATTTTTATTACTCTATCTTGTCCTTTGAGAAACTTTAAATTAGAGATTGTTATATATTTTTTTGTATTTTTTTTTAGTTGAATTTTATTTACCTTTATTTTTTTTGCACCATTACTAATAATTTTTATTTCTCCAGTAAAATATTTGTTGCAAAATTTATAATCATTCCAACTTTTAGAGCAGCAAATTATTTCATCAAAATAATTCAACTTATTTGAAAGAATTTGAAAGTAGGGTTTAAATAATATGTTATTTATTCTTGAAAACCCACAAGGAAAAAAAATTTTTTTAGAATTAATTTCTTTTAAAATATTTAATGAAAGGTCAAAAGTCCATTGCTGTGCTGCATTAAAAAAAATTATATCAAATTTACTATTTAACAAAAAATTCTCATATTGCTTAATATCCCCATTGTATCCTTTTGCTAAGCTACCTTTAATATCAAACTCTTTAATTTTTATTTTACTGTCATTATATGAGTTATTATTTCTACCTTTAATTTTTGTTGTTGCTATGGTAATATTATTGTTTTTTGACAAGTAGTTAGCTAAAACCTCGGTATGTATCTCAACACCACCAACATGAGGCTTGTAAAATTCAGAACATAATAATATTTTCATTGTATGAGCAGATTTTTCAAATTTTTTATTTCAATAATTATTTCTATATCTTTATTAAAATCTTTAGATTTAAATTTAAATACTTTTCTTGGAGCAGTAACAATTTTAGACTTATTCATTTTATTTATTTTTTCTTCAGTTTCATTCCTTTTATCATCATTACGATTTAAATATATTTTATTATTAAGTTCTCAAAATATAGAATTATTAAGCTCATTAAAACTTACAATATATCAAAACTTTTTTAACTCTCTAGCTATTTCTGGAGTAGGTGAATTAGTTAAATATTATAAAAAAAAAAATATTCCCAACGTCATAATGATTGCTGCAATATTTGTAGAAAAATTATCAGGATTTATATCGGTGATTATTATTTTTTTAATAGTTTCAATTTATTTTTTAATTCAAATTCAAAACACCTTATATATTTTTATATTTTCTGTATTTATTTTTTTATGTATCATTTTTTTCAAAAAAAAGATTAGCACTAATTTTTTATTTATGATTCCATATCTTCATTTTATCTCCTCTACATTTTTTGTGTCTAAAAATAATGTTATTAAAAGTTATATTCATATTTTTATCATATCAATTTTAATTCAATTAATTTCCATAACTCTATATGCAATATTATTATATTTAAGAAGTGAAAATGATTTAAACTTATTGTTATTAATTATAACAGTACCAGTAATAAACATTATTACTGCCCTACCAATTAGTTTTGCAGGTTTAGGTACAAGAGACTTAATGGGAATTTATTTATTTAGCTTTATAGGCGTAAGTAGTGTTGCTTCATTTCAAACTACATTTTCTATAGGGATATTTTCAATAATAATTTCTTTTATTTTTTATTTAATAACTCTGTTTATCAATTTACTTACGAATAGGTTTATAAGAAAGAGTCCTTGAAATTATAACCCCTAAAGTGATCCAATAAAAAAAATAAAATGATATAGTGACAAATATAGATAACAAAAATAGCATAATTATTAATGCAAAATTAAAGTTATCTTTTTGTTTAATAATTATTTTTAATAAATATAAAAATATAAATATTTTTAGTAAAAAAGCAAAAACTCCATGTTCTATAAAAGTTTGTAAAAAATCACTCTCAGCATTACTGTAAGTTCTAAGTGGTTCTTGAATAGTTGCATTACTATCAGAAGTTAAAAGCTCAAAGCCAAAACGATTAACTGTATGCCCAAAGAAAAATTTTTCCTTTATTAATTGGTATGCTTGATTGTAAATCTCTATTCTTGAAGGTGTTGAATTGAGATGTTGCTGCATATACAATTTAACATTTTTTTCATAAAACTCTTTTTCTTTTTCTTCTTGTATTTCTTTTCCTTTTTCTTCTTGTATTTTAACAAATAAATCTCTATCTAAATTATAATAGTGCCAGCCTGGTTTATTTAGGTAATTAAAGTAGTTAGATAAATCCGTGTTTATCAATGAAGTAGTTTTCATCATTGTGTAATAAAAAAAATTACTTCTACGAATATTGTCTTCTTTTTTAAAAATAATATTGCTGTAGTTCCAAATATAGGTAAACATTAAGATAAAGATAGTAAATATCAAAAGCTGACATAATAAATATTTACTTAAAATTTTTTTATCAACGGTTAAAAAAAATAATATTATAAAAAAAGAAATTACCCATGAAATTCTTGAAAAAGATAAAAATAAACAAAGACCTAAAAAAGATGAAATAAATATATATTTATTATCTTTTTTGTTATGCTTAATCATAATATATAAAGAGGATAAGTATCCTAGCAGTAAAGGGTAAATTTCAACGTTCCTAAAACCTGCTGAATAAAAAGGTAATAATTGAAAATATGCATAATTATTTGATGAATTGTATCTTTTATAATTAGAATAAAATTTACTCAAAGTTTGAGTCTCTTTATCTATTTGATAATAATGAGATGCCTTAGTTAAATAAACATCGAAGGAAAAATGTATTATAGACAAACTTACAAAAAAAATAGCAGATAAAAAAAATATTTTTTCTATTTCAATTTTTTTATAGGTTGTTAGGAAAAATATTACAATAATTATTAACCCATAATATAAAATTTTTGAATAAGAACAAAAAATAGTAAATATAAAATTACTAAGTCTTTTATGTTCACTAAAAAATGTAAGGATGTTTTTGCAACTTTGTTTTTCCGAAAATAAATTGTAATTATAAATCTTATCGTAATTAAATATATCGAATAACATTAATATAATTAGTGAAATTGAAATAACTATTAACGTTTTTTGATTTATCGACTTAAAAACTGATATATTGAATTGCTTTATATAGTCAAATATTATTATGATCACAAAAAAAAGCAGGAGTATTAGAGATAATATGGCTATATTAAATAAATTAACTCTTAAGAAATAATATATTAAAAAAAATAATGAAAAAACTAAACTTAAAATATAGTTGTAATTAAGGGATTTCATGAGAGTTTTAATTCAACCATACTATTTTTGGAGTGGACATTATAAAGAATATACTAATTCACTTCATAAAAACAATACAATTTGTATTGCATCTAGTTTTTCTGATAAATCACATAATAAAATTAATTTGAAACCACTTTTTGTAAAATATAGAAAAAATATTCTATTATTCATGTTTTCTAGAATTTTTAATTCATTAAATACCATCAGACACTTAAACAAATACATATTTAAAAATTATCTTTTTCATTTTGTAGAGTTCGAACCTTTTTCAAAAATTTTTTATCTATCTATTAATACTCTTCTTAGAAAAAAAACTTTATTTACAATTCACTCAACAGGTATTTCAAAATCTAATAATATTATAAATAATTTAATAAAGTTAATACAAAGGGTTTTCTTTATAATTGCATTGTTGTTCTCAAATTTATCACCATGTCGGTTTGTAGTACATAATCAATTTAATAAAAATTTTATTAAATACTTTGTTCTTAAGGGTAGAGTAACAGTTATTCCTTATCCAACTGATATACCGATAAAAAAAAAATTATATAATAAGAATAATAAAATTTTAGTTTTTGGTCAATTTAGAGAAGATAAGGGCATAATCAAAATACTTAAAAAGTATGATCTGACTAATTTTAAAATAGTTTTTGCAGGAAAATTTTATGATAATCAATTGCTTACTTATTTGAAGAAATTTAATAATTTTAAAATAATTAATAAATTTATTACTGAAAAACAACTTATCAGCATAGCCTCGCAAGTAAATTTTTTCTTGATACCATATAGCTCAGACTATTCTGGTTCTGCTGGCCCTATGAAAAAAGGATTAGCTTTAGGTTGTCCAGTTATTGCACCAAATACAAAGGTTTTTTATGAAATTATAGGTTTGAATAAACTTGGTTATTTTTTAGATGGTAAAATTTATAGTAATTTAAAAAAATTAAAAAAAAAAGAATATCTTAAATTATCTAAAAAATGTCTTTTGTATTCAAAAAAAAATAATTGGGATAATTTTTTATCCAAATATAAAAAAGTTTATAAATTATTTAATTACTAAAAATCTTGCTCTTAAAATTCTTATCACTGTCCAGTATGCAGCTTTAAGGGGTTCAAGCTTACTTTGACCAATTCTCTCTTTGTAGGGTATATCAACAAATGTAACGTTATAATTTAGTCTAATTGGCCATAATATTAGTTCTACTGGTAATGAGACACTTTTTTTACTATATGGAAGGTTATTTATTATTTTTTTTTTATAAGCTCTCATGCCACTATGCAGATCTTTTATTCTTATCCAAAAAAGAATACTTGCTACAACTGCAAAAAAATAATTAGCCAAGTAATTTATATAAGGCATATTTGCAGGCTTTTTATGCAACCTATTACCATCGACAACATCAAAGTTTTCATCTATCAGTTTTCTTGAGAATAAATCAATCATATCGACAGGGTAAGTATCATCGCAATCCATGGTAATAATTATATCTCTATCACAAGATTTTAAGGCCAAATCCATAGCAGGACTATATCCAATTGCTGGAAGTTGTTTAATGATTTTTGCACCATTTGCTCTTGCAATTTCTGCAGTTTTGTCTACGCTACTGTCAACAATTAAAACTTCAATTCTTTCATCTATATTCTTTATATCATTTATAACTTTTTTAACAGATTCTTGCTCGTTCATTGCTATCATTGCGACAGTAATTTTGTCTCCATATTTAATCATCATAAACTATTTCAGCTCCTTTATTGTAAAAATTAAAATTTATAAGCTCCAGATTGTTCAACTTTTTAAATATTCTTTTTTTAGCAGTTTTATTAGCTAAAAATAAAAAATATCCACCCCCACCTGCACCAAGTATTTTTCCACCATACATTCCTTTTTTGATTGCCATTGAATGATGATCGTTAAGTAATTTTCTTATTTTTTTACTCCCAAAGTTTTTTTTATAAAGCCACGCATCATTAAAAATTTTTCCTATTTGTTTAAAGTCATTATTTATTAATAGCTTTTTAAACTTAATAGAATCATTGGTTAATTTCCTCTTCTTCTCTAAGTTATACGTCATACTTATTGAACTTAATATTTTATCAGCTTTTCTATTGATTCCAGTGTAGTGCATTGATAAATTATCTTTAAATTTTTTTATATTTTCTTTACTTATCTTTAAATTGACAACAGTAATATTATTAAAAGATTTGAATATATAGTTTTTGAATCCTCCAAAGGAAGCGCTAAAGTGATCTTGTAAGCCAATCATTTTTTTTCCCATTATTGCTTCTACATAATATGCATCTTTAGCTAGTTGCATTTTACTTATTTTTTTTTTTATTATATTTATTTAAAGCTTTTAATAATCCAACAGTTAAGGCACTTGATGATCCGAGCCCACTACCTGAACTTGGGATATCTGCCATTGTTATGATCTCAATTCCATTTTTTATTTTGCAGAATTTTAAACAATTTCTGATTATATCGTGCTTAATTTTTTCAATTTTTGAAACATTTTCTGTCTTGGAGTAGGAAATTCTAATTAAATTATCATGTTTTTTATTAATAATTACGTAAACAAATTTATCTATCGTAACAGAAATTACTTGTCCAGGGGTTGAGACCTTATTGACAGCCAATCTACTATTAATGTAATCGCTGCCCCCACCAGCAAAACTAATTCTCAGAGGTGTTTTTGTTAGTATCATTTATAAAAACAGTTATAATATATATGTGAAATTTCCTATTAAAAAATCAAAAAATTTTGAAGAGTTTCTTAATTTATATAAAATTGAGGCAACAAGAATGTTTAATGAAGATCATGTTGAAAAATTAAAGAAAATAACCAACATTCTAGATAAAGCATATAACTCAAAAAAAACAATTTTTGTGTGTGGAAATGGAGGCTCAGCGGCTATAGCAGAGCATTTTGTTTGTGATCATCAAAAACTTTTGGATACTACAAATAAATATAAACCTAGGGTGATTTCATTATCATCAAATTTACCTCTCATAACAGCATTGGCAAATGATATGAGTTACTCGAAAATATTTTCCGAACAATTAAGATATAACTTTTTACCAGGTGATATATTGTTTGCAATAAGTGCGTCAGGAAATTCTCCTAACATTATTGAAGCTCTAAAATTTGCAAATAAAAATCAGATAAGCACAATATCTTTTACAGGATTCAATGGTGGAAAAGCAAAGAAAATTTCCAATATAAATATTCACTGCAAAAGTTTTAACTATGGGATTGTTGAGATGATGCATCATAATTACATGAATATAATTGCACAATATTTGAGACAAAAGGTATTATCCACTCCTAAAGTAAAAAAAATTTTTTTTTAAAGATATAGATTCAGGTTTTAAAATTTTTTATAAAAAACTGCCAGATGTGTTATCTTCTAAAATAATTAATACCGATTTTTTTATCAACAGAAATTTATTTAAAATTTTAATATAAAAATTTAGATATAAAGAGGTTAATGTGAATTATTTTCAAAGAGACGAAGCTTCAAAATTCTTCAAATATATAAAATTCCTTGATTAATTATTCTTTTTCGCATGAACTATAAGAGATTGAGACAAGAGCTTTTAAGCTATTGTGGCTAATTTTTTATTTGATTTTAAAGCATCTAGTAGATTTTTAACAGGTCCAGATTTAGAAATATTAATATATTTAACCTGTGCTTGTTTAGCACACAAGTAATCAGAAGCAGAATTACCAATAAAATAAGATTTTTTAAGATTAATATTATATTTTTTAATAGCCTCTAAAACCAAACCAATTTTTGGTTTTCTGCAGTTACATATAATCTTAAATTTTTTTATTTCCCCCTTGAAACCTTTTTGTGGGTGATGTGGGCAATAAAATATGTCATCAATATAGACACCATTCATTCCAAGTTTTGTCTCTAATTTATTATGTAAAAACTCAAGATCGTGTTGTTTTATAAAGCCTTTAGCTACAGAAGGTTGATTCGTTATTATTATTGAAAGGTATTCAGACTTATTTATAAATTTTAGAGCAGTTAAGGTTTTAGGTAATAATATGGTAGGATCTTCTACGGTATAATTAATTTCTTCATTAATAACACCGTCCCTATCAAGAAAGATAGCTGGTATAGAGTTCTTTTTTAAAGAATTTTTGAATTTATTACTTTTTTCTATTTTAGTAGCCATTTTTATACGATTTACAGTTCCAATATCTTTAACGAATTCAATTGTTCGATAGATATAAATTTTAAAATTATTTTTCAAAAAAAATGGAATAATATGATCATTAAATTTTTGTTTTTTATTAGGTATTGATTTAATTAATTGACCATTGATTACAAATATTCCGGCAGAAGCAAGATTTTTGAATATAAGATTTTTTTTGTGAGGTTTTGGAAGAATTTTAACAAGTTCATTTTTTTTATTTGAAACCAATAAATCACTATCATAAGGATGATCATTTGGATGACATGTTAAAGTAATTTGAGATTTATTTTTTTTATGAAAAGTTAAAAACTTTTTAAAATTAAAATTAATCAATAAATCTCCATTAATAATTATAAATTTTTTTTTTTTAAAATTGTCTATAATCTTTAAATTAGATAGTGCCCCTCCATCACCAAGATATTGATCTTCAAAAATAATTTTAATATGAAGTTTTCTTTTTTGGATAAAATTTACAATATCAGTCTGAGTTTTGTTAATTATTATATATATACTATTAAAATTTTGTTTATTTAAAATAAAATATATTTTTTCTAAAATAGTCTTTTTGTTAACAATAGCTAAACATTTAGATTTATTCTTTAATATTTTTTTTAGTCGCGTGCCTTTGCCACCTGCTAAAATTACGACATTAGTCATAAAATTTTGATAATAGTTTTTTTTGCAGATTCATAAGACGAAAGTAGTAATTTTGGAAATAATTTTAACTTTTTAATTTTTTTATTAGCAAGTTGATATCTAGGCACATCTCCAATCCACCCAGCTTTAGTTTTTCCATACTTTAAAATTTTTTTAGATTTTAAATTTTTCTTAAATAAATTAATTATATTTTTTACTGTAATACCATGATCGCTTTGACCAACATTTAAAATTAGTGATTTTTGGTGATGATTTTTAGTCATTATTTCTATCAAGTTATCTGAATACATATAAGGTTTTTTTTGATTTCCATTTCCAAGTATTTTTACAGTATTTTTTTTATTTAAAAATTTTTTTTTCATATCATAAAATATTCCATGGGTGATATTTTCACCAATAATATTAGGCAGTCTATAGATATGATAATTTATTTTATTTTTGTATGAAAAATGAGCAATGTAAGCTTCAGAAGCAAGTTTCATTGCTCCATAGTTTGAGACAGGTTCATAGGGACCCATATTTTCAGATAAAACTTTATTATTAATGTTTTTTCCATACACCGCTGAGCTTGAGGTAAATATAATTTTAGCATTTTTTGCTAAATTTTTTTCAATGTTATTTAAAAAATTAAAAGTCGTTAAGTAGGTATTTTTAAAATCAATCTTAGGATTTTTTATTCCTTTTTGTATGTCTGAGTTTGCTGCCAAAAGCCAAATTTCATTAAATTTAATATCTTTAATATTTTTTTCTAATAAAATTCCTAATTTATAAGTTGAAATATCTCTCTTAAAAAATTTAAAATGATTAAATTTTAAAAAAGGTTGAATAAATGTTAATTTTCCACAGCTTAAATCATCGATTGCAATTATAAGATTGTTATCTTTAATGATTTTTTTTATTAAAGTTGAACCAACCAAGCCAGCCGCTCCTGTAATTAATATTTTTTTCATAGCTTTTTTTTAAATAAACTAGAAAAATTTTGTGATTGGAATATTACCTGATCTGAATTTAGATATTCCCAAGAGCCCCACCTACCTATACAAAAAATATTTTTTTCTTTATAAAATTTAATTAAATTATCAACATTTTTTCTATGGTTTAAGTCATAAATTACGTAGGCATAATTAAAACTTTTTTCTTCATACTTTACTAGATTTTTTCTGTCATTAAGAAATTTTATTTTTTTCAATCCATCAATAATTTTTTCTTTTAATTTATTTTTTGAAAGCTTATCAATTTGATCTCCTTTTCGATATGTAATTTCTATCTGAAAATAAGTAAAACCTTTTTGTGAATAGTTTTTTCCTAAAAAATTTAATTTTGATATTCTATGAAAAATAATCTTAGGATCAGGAACCATAAATGCAAAATTTTTTCCTGCTATATTATTTTTGATTTTGACAACTATTATTTTAATTGAATTATATAAAAGTTGATTTGAAGATTTTATGATTTCATCATTTGTTTTGATATATTTGTATAAATTGTTTAGTGGTATAGATGAAAAAATGTAATCTCCTTTAATTTTTTTGTTATTTTCTAAAGTTACAGTTAATTCTTTTTTTTTTACAATTGATTTTATTTTTTTATTTTTAATAATTATTATTTTTTTGTTAAGTTCTTTCAGATAACAATCAAATAAACTTTCAATTCCGCCTTGTTTTGGATATAAAAAATATAGTTGATGCTTGTATCCTTCGGTCGAGACTCCTTTTGCACTTTTAATTATATCACTATCAGGAGGCCTTGGAATTCTATCAACCATTTGGGTGTCTAAAAATGAAGTGTCAAATTTCCATATTTTTTGGTTATAAGGATTGAGATATAGGCTGGTGATACCTGAGCCAAAAGTTTTTAAAAAAAATTGATTCATATTTTCTGGATTATATGTCTTAAAAGGATTGTTTAGAAAGGTATTTAGAGCAAAATTCTTATCTTCATTTGGTAATTTGTATAATTCATTTTCAAATGGATATTTTATTAATTTATTATTTTTGTAAATAATCTTATTAGATCTTTTTAACCTATTAATATTTTTACCCAAAAGCTTTTCATTTAGATCTAATATCTCTTTGTGTTTGGAGAAAATAATATGAGGCCCAACGTCATAATGTATATTATCAAATTTGTAAGATCTTAGCAGACCTCCTAATTTGTTATCTTTTTCAATTATATATATTTTTTTGATTTTTTCGAAGTTTTGAATAAAATATGCTAGTGATATACCACTTATTCCTCCACCTAATATTATTATATTCATAAAGTGTTTTAATATACTAGAATAGACAAATTTAAATGAAAAAAGAAATTAAAAATTTTTCACTAATTATGTCAGTATATAATGGTACAAACCCATATCTACTCTCAGAAAGTTTAAAAAGCTTATTATACCAAAGGTATACACCTCAGGAAATATTAATAATGTTTGATGGTCCTCTTAATGCAAGGATTACTTTTTTGTTAAACTCATTTATTTACAAAAATCAGCACAACTTAAAAATTAGAAAATATGCCAATAAAAAAAATCTAGGCATTGTTAAGTCTTATAATTATTTAATTAATCATGCTAATAATAAGCTTGTGGCAATTCATGACTCTGATGATTGTTCACATTATCAGAGGTTTTATTATCAATACAATTTTCTAAATATAAATAAATCTTATTCTGTTGTTGGGTCTAGTATATATGAAAATTTTATTCATGAATCAAAAAAACTAACAAAAAAAATGCCAATATCAAATATTTCAATCAAAAAGAGATGCAAATATTCAAACCCAATGAATCATCCGACTGTAATGTTTAAAAAAAATGATTTAATAAAATTTGAATATAAAAATTTTTATAGAATGGAAGATTACTATTTGTGGATAAGAATGATTAAAAAAAATAAACTCTTTTATAATATTAATAAAAACCTAGTATCAATGAATATTGATAATAATTTTTTTAAAAGAAGAAGTGATTACAAAATTTTATTCTATGAATTTAAGATTCAAAAGAAACTTTATTTGACAAAATTTAATTCTTTGATTTTAACAATATTTTTAATTTTTTTAAAATGTTCCTATCATATCACACCATTTTTTTTAAAAAAAAAGTTGAGAAGTTTTGCTCTATTTTTTCTTTCCAAAAAACAAAACCAAACAAAGTGAAGACACAATTGTAATTAAAAAAAATAATTTGTTGTTAAAAGAATAGACTAAGAATGTTGAAATAAGAGAAATAAAAGTATTTAGTATTGTAAAATTTAAAACATACAAATGACTTTTACCACCATGAATCACTGGTTTTAAAAAATAGTAATCATACAATCTTGCCCAAGGTAAATGACCATTAATAGTTTTTTTTAACAAAGTGATTGTTACATCAAAAAATGGATATGAAAAAACTGCAAATGCAAAAAAATATTCACCTTGGGCAATAAGTGTGAAGATTAAAAAACCATTAATATAACCCATTGGAACGCTACCAGTATCACCAATGAACATTTTAGCTTTAGGGAAATTAAAAAAAATTAAGAAAGTCAAAGTTAATGGAGTCAAAATTAGAGCAATATCATAAACTACTGTAAAATTATTAGTTAAATAAGTGAATAAAATAATATTAAGATAAAGATTGAGGTTGGTTGCTGACATCATACCATCTGTACCATCAATAAAATTAGTGCAATTGATTATATAAACCCAAAAATATAGCACCAATAAATATTCAATCTTAGTTGGGATGAAATTTGTGAGCGGAAAGTTTATGGTTGATAATGCTATAAAAATAAGTGTGATTTGTATTATAAGCCTATAAACTGGATGCAGACCTCTAAATTGATCATATACAGCTGTTAAAAAAAAAATAATAAATACTAAAAATAAAATATAAGGCCTTGGAACCTCATTATACCAATTAATGTTTAAGTTATTAGATAGGTAAAGTAGTGAAAAAAAAATAATAAAGATTGAAGAAAAAATTATTCCTCCATTATTGCATATTTTGCCTTTATGCAGCTTATACTCACTAGATACTTTTAAAGAAACTATTTTTTTCGATAAATTTAAATAGTAATAATTTGCCACAAGGTAACAAATGACCATTAGCATGATATTGATGAAAAAAATTGTATTCATTAAACTGATTCAAAAACTTGTTTTATTTTACTTTTAGTTTCATTGATTTGAAAACGCTTTAAATTATTTTTTATACTTGAATAGATCATTTCAGAATAATTACCATTAATTATTTCCGTTAATTTTTTTAGAAAATCATCTTCATTATTTAGTTCAAAATAAGATAAAGATTGTTCTCCAACTTCATTAAAAATAGCTAAATCTGAACATAATACTTTGCAGTTATTTTTTTGAGCCTCTAGAATAGTGACACCAAATCCTTCAGCCTCAGAAACAATAACATGACAGATACATTTTTGATAACAAAAATTTAGTTCTTCATCAGATAATTCATAATGATAAAATCTATATAATAAATTTTTACTAATAAGTAATTTTTTCTCATCTTTTGTAAAACTATTTCCACCCACACACAAAATATTAATTTCATCTACTTTACTAATACAATTTATTAAAAAATTAAAGTTCTTATACCCATCTCTGTTACCCACAAAAAGTAAGAATTTTTTTGGTAAATTAATTTTTTTAATATCTTTATTTTTTGTTAAATGAGGGTAAATCACAACAAGTTTATCCCTGTTAATTTGATATAATTTAACCAAATTCTCTTTTGTATAATTAGAAACAGTAATTATTTTATCTGATTGGTCTAAAATTTCCTGTTTTTCAACTTTATACTTCTCAATATTTCTAAAATATTTACTTTCATCTTCAGGAATCGTATCGTGTATAATAGAAACTAATTTTTTTTTATTTTTTCTTATAAGATGAGTATCCATGTAGGATAAAAATAAAATATCATAATCAGCCTCATCAATTTTTTTATATAGTTGATTTTTATTTAGTAACCTAAGAATTTTATTTTTTTTTAAAATATTTAAATTTGGAAAAAATTCTTTCTTTTTAAAGCTAGATATATTTAAATGTTTATTATTAGAATAGTTAAATGGTAATGAAAAATTAATCTCATTATCATCGTTAAACATATTTACATATTCAACAATTAAACGTGAAATACCACCATAACTATTTTGAATAGAAAATATTTGATCATCAATAATAATTTTTTTCATATGTATTTTAATTATATTATAATAAAATTCATTATATGAAAAATAAGTATTTACCAGCAATATTAATTATTGGGTATAATCGTTTAGAAAAAATCAAAAATATTATTAAGATAATAAAAAAGAATAAAAAAATAAGATATGTATATTTTAAAATTGATGGACCTAAAAACAAATTTGATAAAGATCAAATAGATAAAATACAAAATATATTACAAGAATATAAATTAACAAATAAATCTATAATTTATATTAAGATTGAAAAAAAGAATTTAGGATTGAGAAAAAATATTATTTCAGGAGTGAATTGGGTTTTTAAAAAAGAGAAAAAATTGATTGTTTTAGAGGATGATAATATTCCATCTTTATCCTTTTTTAATTTCTGCAAAAAAATGCTAAATTTTTATGAGAAAGATGAAAAGATTATGCATATATCTGGCACAAGTTTTTTAAAAAATAGAAATGACAACGATTATTATTTTTCAAAAATTGTTGATTGCGTAGGGTGGGCTACCTGGAAAAACTCATGGAATAAAATGATTAAGAATTTTGATTTAAATAAAACTTTAGACGATAAAAGATTTATTAAATTTTTTAATACTAAAGAAGAAGAAGTCTGGTTTTCTCATTATTTATTTAGAGAAGTAAATACAGTAAATAAAAAATGCTTATGGACAACTTGGTGGCAGTTATCAATTATAAAAAATAATGGCCTTTGTATTAATCCGACAAAAAATTTAGTTACTCATGATGGCTACAACATAGAAGATAATCCAGAACATTATAATGATAAAGCAACTATAAAAAATCAATATAAAAATGAAAATATTTTAACAGCTGGTTTTAAAAAAAAGAAAATTATTTACAACTTAAAAAAAGATATAGATCATTTTAATTTAATAAAAATAATAGATCCCCACTTTAGCTATTTCAAATTAAAAAAATGGTTATTTAAATTATATTTTAGAAAATCTCTCTTTAAAAATAGATTTAGTAAAACAAGACTTA
>MDSY01075273.1_pt1 | contig 26470 bp, 18 predicted proteins | sample 811131 | NCBI WGS metagenome assembly MDSY01 (sample SAMN05326643, study PRJNA326480) | marine metagenome | isolation source: seawater | place: Atlantic Ocean: South West | collected 2010
CATCGTAAGGAAAAAATTTTCTATTTATTCGAATATCTTCAGTTGTCATTTCTAAAGTGCGAATATATAAACTATTTTCAGTGTATTCTCTAAGAATATGAGACAATTCAACGTAAAAATCTTTAATAGCTCCATTATCACTTAATTCAAATTTTGCTAGAGAATCTAATTTTTTTAATGCTACTAAATCGGGATTATCAATAAAGATAGGTTTATCTTCTAATCTGATGATAGATTTTTTACGTGTCTTTGAAATGAGAACTAATGCTACTAAGATACAAATCATAATCAATAATAAAATTATATTTTTCCATGGTAGTGGTATTTTTACTGGGACAGGATCTTTTATTGGCATTACCTCGCCTTTTGCTTGTAAAAATGTCGGATCTTTCTCAGATATCGATACCACATTCATAATCAATGAATCAGAAATCAAATTATAGCTAAAAGAGCTGTCATCATTTAATATTGTTATAGGAAATCCTGGAATAACCACTTTTCCTGTATCCCAAAAAACTAGCATAATTTCACCTGACTTTGCTTTGTCAGTTCTTAAACCATTTAAAGAATTTGAACGTACCTCTAAAGGGTCATTTACTAACCAATCAGAAAATTCAATAATCTTATTAGCAGGTAAATTAATATCAACAAAATAAGATACAGGAGAACCTATTGTAGTATAATTAGTATCTAATGAGACAACCATTTCTACAGAGTTAATATTATCATGTTGAGTACACGAAGTAAAAATGATTAGAAATATATAAAATAATTTTTTCAAACTATTTAATATCGTTTTTCTCTTTTTCTAAAATAGTTCATTAATGGATCAACATAATCTTTATCAGTTCTAACATTAATTACGTCAAATTGATTTCGACTACATCTTAAATAAAAATGATCCCATTTTTCTTGAATTTGTTTATTTAATAAAGATCGATCATTCTTTGACGATACATCCACCCATAGTCTATCACCAGATTCCGGATCATTAACCTTAATTAGCCCCAGATTTGGGATTGTATTTTCCGCTGGATCTAAAATTCTAATTCCAATCATATCATGTTTACTATTTGCCAATTTTAATGATTTCCAATATCCTTTATCTAAAAAGTCTGATATTAGGAAAACGACTGATTTCCGTTTTGCTACCCCCATTAAAAAATCAAGCGCTGATTGAATTGAAGTTCCTGTTCTTAAAGGTTCATTGTAAAGAACTTCTCTAATTACTCTAAGGATATGCGATTTATCTTTTTTTGGGGCAATATATTTTTCAACATTATCGCTAAAAAGTATAAGGCCTACTTTATCTTGATTTTTTATTGCTGAAAAACCAAGTACCGCTGCAAGCTCAGCTGCAAGCTCAGATTTAAATTGATTAATTGTACCAAAATTACCCGATTGGCTCACGTCAACCAACAAATAGACAGTTAATTCACGTTCTTCTTCAAAAATTTTAACGAATGGGGTATTATTTCTTGCTGTCACATTCCAATCTATCATCCGAATATCATCACCAGCAACATACTCTCGAACTTCTGAGAATGTCATACCTCTTCCTTTGAAAATAGAGTGATACTCTCCTCCGAATAAGTCGTTTACTAAACCTTTTGTTCGAATTTCAATATGACGAACTTTTTTAAGTATCTCTTTTGGAATCATGATTAAACCATTATCAAAATTAGTTAACTAAATGATCTATAATGTACCGGTGATCCCTAGGGAATCTCTATAGATTCAAAAAGTCTCTGAATAACATCGTAGGATGTTAATTCTTCTGCTTCTGCTTCGTATGTTAAAATAATGCGATGACAAAGCACTTCCTGTCCAATATATCTAATATCTTCAGGAGTAATATATCCTCTATGTTCTAAAAATGCCCTAGCCTTTGCAGCAAGAATTAAATTTATAGTTGCACGAGGACTTGCACCAAATTGAATAAGTTGCGATAAATCATCTAAATTATAATTTTCTGGATTTCTTGTAGCAAAAACTAAATTTAAAACATAATCTTCAACTTTTTCATCAACATAAATTTCATTTATCGTAGATTGAGCTTTAATTATATCACGAGGCTTAATACTTGATTTTATTGGGTCAATATCTCCCGTTATTGCAGATTGCCTCAGGATTATTCTTTCTTCATCAATTTGAGGATAATCAACTTTTAGCTTTAACATAAATCTATCAACCTGTGCTTCTGGAAGCGGATAAGTCCCTTCTTGCTCTATCGGGTTCTGTGTTGCTAAAACCAAAAAAGGACTATCTAATTTATATGTTTCTTCTCCTATCGTAACTTGTCTCTCCTGCATTGCTTCAAGTAAGGCACTTTGAACCTTAGATGGAGCACGATTTATTTCATCAGCAAGTATTATATTTGAGAATATCGGCCCTTTTCTTGTTTCGAAAGAACCTTTTTTCTGATTGAAAATTAAAGTTCCTAATAAATCAGCTGGGAGCATATCAGGAGTAAATTGAATTCTTTGAAATTTAGTTGCAATTGACTGAGCAAGAGAGTTAACCATAAGAGTTTTCGCTAAACCTGGCACTCCTTCGAGCAGAATATGTCCATTCGCAAGTAAACCAATTAATATTTTATCTATTAATTCATTTTGGCCGACAATTACTTCACTAATTGATTTTTTCAATGATTCAACAAAAATTGATTCTTTAGCTATTTGATCATTTATTTTCGATAAACTGAATTTTGGCATTTTTTTTTACTTCGTTAAGTGTTTAAGAGTAGGAATTTCTTTAATATCCAAACCAAGATATTTTAATTCAAAAGAAACGGACTCTGCTAGTTCATGATTTGAATATTCCTCTAAAAATTCCGAATAGTAAGTTTTTGCAAAATCATAGTCTGATAGCATATTTGCATATATAAATCCTTGCATAAATAAGGCAAATGGAACTTTACTGCTATTTGGAAAGTTATTTTTTAACTTTTCATATTCTTCAATTGATTTTGAAAAGTCTCTAAGATCTCGATAATAAATTTCAGCAATTAGATATTGGGCTTCAGATGCTTTTTCATGCTCAGTAAACTTAGAAATTAGTTGTTTGAGTATAATTATAGATTCTTTAGGCTCACCATTATTTCGCTTTCTTTCAGCGTCTAAAAAAAGTTCATCAGCTGACTTAAATATACTGCATCCTATTAATGTCAGTAACAGAATATTTTTGGGAATATTTTTTATTTTTATCACAATAATGACTTAAAAAAATGAGAAAGAATTTAGATGAATTTTTTTCTACAACAACTTGATTTCTATTTTACAATTGGCAATGTCAAATTGCTTCAAAATGCATAGAGAAAACCAAACTGAAACTGTTTTATTCTTTTATCATCTATACTTTCTCCATATTCAATTCGTACAGGACCAAATGGTAAATTAAATGTTATTCCAATTCCTCGATTCCATTGCAAATCACTTTGTTTTATTTTAGATAATTTATCATCAATGTATCCACCGTCATAAAAGATTACTGCTCCCATATTCCAAAATAATGGAAATCTTAATTCCCAATTGGTAAGAATTTTAGCCTCTTTACCTAAAGGCATTTTAGTTTTATCATCTTCTAAAAACCTAAGTGGCTTCCACGCTCTTAAACTATTACTACCACCTAAATAAAATTTTTCATATAGAATCATCTCATTAGCATCATAATCAGCTTTCCATCCCAAAATCATTCCTGCATTTATTCTACCAGCAATGGTAATATTTTTCATCAGTGGTAAATATTGACGCAAATCAATATTGTATTTTGAATATGTTCTATTACCACCTAAAGGTCCCCCGTATGCATCTAGTTGTAAAATAAATACATTTCCATACTTTGGATAAATTGGATTATCTCGATTGTCTTGATAAAGGTGTATTTTAAATTTTCGCTGCTCGATCTGATCTAAATCATTAAATGATTCAGGTTGATCAAATAATTCAAATTTTAATCCAATATCTAAGAATGATCTTTGACGATTCCATCGAAAAATATTTGAATATTGCAAGCCGAACCGTCTTACGTAAGGACCATCTTCATTATCAAAAGTTTTAAACTGTTGATAAAATAATTTAATTTGTATTGGAAGTCTTAAATTGAATGGCCTATGATTATAAAATTTCATGTCACTATTGAATCGGGGATAAACAAATCCCTCTTCGGTTGGCATTACAACAGATCCAGTCGCATCAAATCTATTTTTTGACCCTAAGATCATTCTATCTGTCCAGCGAATTGATCCCCCAACTCCAATCAAGGAATTTATTCCAGGAACAGCTTCTATATCAGAATACCCAAAATCTATTTCTTGGCTCCCTCTATTTTGAAATTCCCTTACCCTAACTTCTATATTAACTAAACTATCTACATTTGAAGGATGGGCAACTAAATTAATTGAAGAAAAAAACCCAGTTTGAAGCAATTTGCGTTTTGTTTTATCCATAAGACTTTTCTTAAATAAATCTCCATCTTTAAATATATATTCATTCTTAATATAAATTGAATCAATCCTTTCCATACCAGTTACCCAAGACTTATTCATATACACATCATCTCCTTCATTAATATTCACTATAATATTTACAGAATCTGCTATGTCTTGTTCTAAATCAAATATAACATTAAGCTTTCCTATCTCTTGAAATTCCTCATCAACAAATGCAAGATTAGTATTGATTTGAACTGGGTTATATGGATGACCTTCTTTTAAACCAAGAATCGATAATAATGTTTTTTCTTTAATTGACTCTAAACCATTAAATTTTACTTTATTCAAAAAATATCTTTTCCCTTCATCTACAATAAAAAATACATCTATTCCATTTGTTGAAACTGGAGAAATAGAAAAAGAGTCTTTTACTGTAGCCTCTAAAAAACCTTCAGAATGGTAATAATTTTTTAATGATATTGCATCTAATTTTAATAACCTGCGATCAAATGAAGGTTTTGAAAAAAGTAAGATATTAGATGGTTTTAATTCTATCTGATTAAATAATGAAGAACTGTTGATTTTTTCATTCCCGACAAAAAACACTTTATTCACAAAACGGTCATCGTTAGATTGAGAGTATAAAGTAATATTGACAGTAAAGACTGCCATAATCAGGATTATTCTTTTCATTTATTTAGTTTAGTATACGCGACGAACACGGAACTTCATCTGCACTTGTCCCGTTTCATCCACATTTCCAATAACTGAGAAATTAGGATTTAATTTATATTCAACACCTACCTTGTTTTTATAGGCAGCTTCAAGTGAAAAAGAGCGCCTATAACTTAAACTAAAGTTTTTATTCACTTTTGCACTAATACTAAACTCTTCACCTTGACCCGGGTTAATCAATTCCGAAGTTCCTGAAATTTCAACATCTTCAATTAATCCAGTTGACTTAAGGCCTGTTGATTTAAAGAAATTTCTTTCAAGTTCACGCTCTAGATATGCTCCTAGAATTGTTTGAGCTTGAGTTCCAAGGCCTTCTGTCGTAAACCCCTCTTCTGCAACACGAGTGTTGAATGTTAGTAATTGAAGAATATCGCTTTCAGTATAACCTTTATCGCTATCGAATGTCCATTCTGGATTATCAAATGCTCCAAATACACCTAACATTATTTTAGCATCTCCGATTTGTGTAGATGCTGTTAATTCAAGAAAGGGATTGAATCCTTCGCCGTCAAGCGTCATTGACCCATTCAAATCTTCAAACACATCACCTAAATAATAGTAAATTTTTCCTTCAATAAAATTAATCTCACCTGAATAATTCCAATCACTTTCAAACTGTCTTGACATAGCCAGTTCTCCAGCTACTTTTGCATCAATTTGAGAATTTCTAATAGAAAATGAATCTTCAATCGGAAATCGGATATTATAATTAGTTGTTGTTCTACCTTTTTCTTCAGCTAGCTCGACAGTTTCATCAGTGCTAAATTCCTTATAAATAGCACCATTTTTTGCTGTGACAGTGCCAACTATATTTAAAGTATCTTTACCATCTATTGTTAAATCCAAATCACCGTAGGCTTCTATATCTCCATTTAAAGATCTAAAGAAAATATTATCTCCCAATAATCTTAAATTATATTTTGGCTCAAAAAATTGGTTAAAATCAATATTCCCTTTTACCATTAAATTATTTTCTAAATTTCTATTTAAGTCAGAATCATATAGGCTGGAATTGAATGAATTTATTTTCATATTATTATTTATTAACTGAGCTGATGCTGATATTTGACTTAATGGTTCATCCATTAAAATTGTATAAACCGATCCATTATTTATAGAGACTTCTCCATCTCTAATTAACTCATCTGGATACCCATTTATTTCCAATTTAATATTTATATCTCCTATAATCGAATCTGCTTCAGAAATAAAAGTTGATAAAAATGTTGCCGAGCGAAACGACCCTTCAGTTTTAACAGACATCTTTCCTTCAGAATACCATGACTTATCTTGTGAAGCAAGATCAAAATCTAATGGTAAAATAGCTGATCCAGAAATATGATTACCCTCCCAATCAGAAGTAAATTGATCAAATTTTAGTTTTTTATCAGCATACTTACCTGTACCTTTAACTTTTCCAAGAGGAATACCTTTATAAAAAGTATTTTCTATTTCTGCATCTAATTCAAAAATTGTTTTCTTTGAGGTACCTTTCATTAAGAATTGTCCTGATAATTCTCCAAAAAGATCATTATTAAACCTATCAGAGAATTGAGTAAAAAATTTCATATTAATATTTTTAAAATTAGATTGCAAGTCCACTTTAACAGAACCACTAGAATCAATTGTCAGTGGGTAGATACCTTTGATATTAAAACCAGTATTTATTCCATTAGTCATTTCTATATTCTTTAAATCAAGTATTCCCTCACTAAAATCAGCTATTATTTCAAACTCGCTAAATGGTTGATTCGCAACCTCACCATCTTTGAGATTTATATTTAATTTAATTTCATTTTGAATCAGACCTTCTCTCATTGAAATTTCACCAAAAATATTGCCTTTTATTTTCTCAGAATAGTCAGGATCAATTAAGCTTAACAATTCAGTAGTAACATTTGAGAATTTTAAATCACCTGATATTGGATTAGTTTTTATAAAACCTTCAAAAACACCATCATCAACATGGATTTCAAAAGGCTTTGTTTCAAAATAGTCATTATTAAAGAAAATTTTAATTGGTTTTGGATTAACAAGGTAATGGTTCCTATATGCAAACTGAAATCTATCTAGATTAAGTAAACTATCTGCATCTATAGAGCCATTAAATTGAAGAAAATCATTATTATTTTTTAATTCAAAACTTGAAATTTCAATTAAATTGTTTTTTAAAACAAAAGCCCCAGTACCGCTCTCAAAACCATATTCTTTCCATGTACCTTTCCCAAATTTTACATTAACGTATCCATTCTCAAACTTGTTCAAATTTTCTAATTCTGATGAGAGTTCAAAAAAATCTAAATTAATTTCATCATATTTAAAATTTCTAATAACTAACTCAGTAGTTATTCCTAAATCATTAAATGGTCCAAATAAATTCATCGAACCAGTAGCATTTCCGCTATTTAGAGAATCTGACCAAAAATTATTAATTAAAAATGTAGAAGCTTCGGTGAGGGAGAGATCTAAGTTTAAATTTCTTTTTGAGAAATCAGAATTGCCAGTAATAGAAACAATAGATGGCCCAATTATTAGTGTAATTGGATTGACAATTTTAAAAATTTTATCTTGATATGTTATTCCACCTGATATTGATGAAGGCTCTCTTTCGAATAACATAGATTCATCTATTTCTGCATTCATATCCAAAAAAGAAACTTCATTATTTAATATTTCACCATCTATTAAAACATATCCAGATAGATTAGTTTTATTTCCATTAATGACCCATTTACTTAAATCTAGATTAAACAAATTGATAGCTCCATTAAATCGACCTGTTTCTTCATACAAACCAATCATTTTTAAATCAGTATCATTACCATTTAAACTTAATGAATCCAATTTAAAAACATCATTTTCCCTTTTTAAAACAAAATCACCGCTCATATCTAAACCTAAATCATTATTAACAATCATATCCCCGTTAAAAAATGTCATATCTGATTCAAAATAAAATTCTGCTGAGATTTTTGACAAGTTTGGCCTTAGTGGTAATTGAGAGATAATTTGTTTAGGAATCGCATACTCATTGAGAAGAATCTCTGCTACGATGTATTCATCATCACCTAAATCATACTCAAATCTTCCACTAAATTCTAATTCATTAATATTAGCTTTTTCAAAAGTTAAATCTATCTTTTCAGATGATAATTTTCCATCAATTCCATTTCCAAAAAAATTGATAGCTGGATCCAAAGATATAATTTTTATATTTTCTAAATCAACGCTTAGATCATTTTCATTTGAAGTAATACGTCCATCAATTAAGAAATTGACATCTTTTGTTGAATCTGAATAGGGTATAAAAATAGAACCATCTAGATATAACTGATTAATATTGATTGGAAATTTTTCAGGATAAAAATTTATTTTTTCAGAAGTACTAGAGTAGGAACTTGTTTGAAAAAATGGTGTGATTTCTGCATTTGAAACATTTAATCGATTTAAAATAATTTTACCTACTAATAAAGGTATTAGTCGAATTCGAGCACTAGCTTTTGGTAAATAGACTAGAGTCCCATCTTCATGAGAAAGGGTAATATCATCAGAGTAAAGATTGAAAAATAAATGTCCTGACAATTCACTTATATCTATGGACCAATCTTTTTTATTTAATTCATTATTTAAATATTTTTCAATTCTTTCTTGCCAAAGGCTAGGTCTAAATAAAACAAATAATGCAAGGCAAATTCCAATAAAAACTATAAAATTAATTGCTTGAGTTTTATTCATTGAGATTTTGCTCACTTTGTCCATCATATGAAATTACGTTCACTAAGTTCCATAAACAAAAAAAGCGTCCCTTTACAGAACGCTTTTTTTGTCTGTTTAAATTAAATAAAACTAATCTACTACTTCAAAATCTGCATCTTCAATTTCTGCGTCATCTTTCTTTTTTGATTTTGATTTTGTTTTAGTTTTTGGGTCTTTTGAGTCAGTTTGTTCTGAAGAGTCTTTAGCTGCATCATACATTTTGGATGCGACTGCATTCCAAGCAGCATTTAATTCATCAATCGCGCCCTTAAGATCTTCTAAATTAGAACCTTCTTTTGTAGTTTTAACCTTTTTTACAGAATCCTCTAAAGATTTTTTCTCATTCTTATCCAGCTTATCTTTATACTCATCTATATTCTTTTCTGTTTGATAAATAAGTTGTTCTGCCTGGTTTTGCAAATCAATCATCTCTCGCTTAGATTTATCTTCACTTTCATGTTTTTTAGCATCATTAACCATTTTGTCAACTTCTGAATCAGATAGTCCACTAGAAGCTTCAATTCTAATACTTTGTTCTTTTCCAGTAGCTTTATCTTTTGCGCCCACGTTTAAGATTCCATTTGCATCAATATCAAAAGTTACCTCTACTTGAGGTACGCCTCTAGGAGCTGGTGGAATACCATCTAAATGAAATCTACCAATTGTTTTGTTATCTACTGCCATTTCACGCTCTCCTTGTAAAACATGGATTTCAACTGTTGTCTGATTATCAGCTGCTGTTGAGAATACTTGAGATTTTTTTGTCGGGATTGTAGTATTTCTTTCTATTAGCTTGGTAGATACGCTTCCCAATGTCTCTATACCTAAAGATAAAGGCGTTACATCTAATAATAAGATATCATCTACATCGCCAGCGAGAACTCCACCTTGAATTGCTGCTCCAAGAGCAACAACTTCATCAGGATTTACACTGTGATTTGGATCTTTTTTAAATATTTCTTTTACTTTTTCTTGAATTTTAGGTATTCTTGTTGAACCTCCAACTAAAACTACTTCATCAATTTCAGAATGAGAAAGTCCGGCGTCTTTAATCGCTTTCACACATGGGTCAACTGTTCTTTCAACAAGGTCTGCAACTAATTCCTCAAACTTTGCACGAGTTAAAGTCAAATTTAAATGTTTTGGACCTGATGAGTCTGCCGTTATAAAAGGTAAATTGATTTCTGTTTGTTTAGAGGTTGATAATTCTTTTTTAGCAGATTCACTTGCTTCCCTTAAACGCTGTAATGCCATAGCATCTTTTTTTAAGTCTATACCATCACTTGATTTAAACTCGGCAGCGATCCAATCCATGACTTTCTGGTCAAAATCATCACCACCCAAATGAGTATCACCATTTGTTGATTTTACTTCAAATACACCATCACCTAGCTCTAGAACAGAAATATCAAATGTTCCTCCACCAAGGTCAAAAACAGCTATTGTTTCATCTTTTTTCTTATCAAGGCCATATGCTAATGAAGCAGCCGTTGGTTCATTAATTATTCTTTTAACATTTAAACCTGCAATTTTACCAGCATCTTTTGTTGCTTGCCTTTGAGAATCATTAAAATATGCAGGAACAGTTATTACTGCATCTGTGACGGTTGTACCTAAATGCTCTTCTGCTGTTTGCTTCAATTTTTGTAAAACCATTGCTCCAATCTCAGGAGGTGTATATGATTTATTACCTGCTTCTACTTCAACAGAGCCATTTTTGTTTTTATTTACTTTATAAGGAACTTCCTTTATTTCATTTTTAACTTCATCAAACATTCTTCCCATAAAACGCTTTATTGAAAAAACAGTATTTTCTGGATTAGTGACCGCCTGTCGCTTTGCTGCTTGACCTACTAACCTCTCACCATCTTTAGCAAAACCCACTATTGATGGAGTGGTTCTTCCCCCTTCTGAACTATTAATTATAGTTGGCTCTCCACCCTCAAGAACAGCAACACAAGAGTTTGTAGTTCCTAAATCTATACCAATAATTTTTCCCATTATTATATAACTCCTTTACAAAATTTTTATAAAAATAATCTATTTATATAATTTTAGGACAATTATTATGCCAGAGCAATATAGGCGTCATAATGGCACAATATTATGAAATATTAAGCCTTAATGACAGATAAAGATCAATTTTTTATTGATTTTTTTGATTTACTATCTGATTTTTTTCTTAGCTTTTTATTTGAGGCTCTTGGTTTTATAGGTAAAAATTTAAATTTTGATTTAATTGCATCAATTTTAATACCTTTAACATTGTTGAATGACTTTCTTAACAATAATTCTGATAAAGGATTCTCTAGCAAATTTTGTATTTCTCTATTAAGAAATCGCACACCAAATTCTTTATTAAAGCCTTTTTCTATAAGTAAATCCTTTGATCTTTTTGTTACAGTAAGAGATAGGCCAAGTTTTTCTAAATTTTGATATAAATCTAATAACTGTAAATCAACAATTTTTAAAACATCATTTTTATTTAAGGTATTGTAAACAATTGTTTCATCTAACCTGTTAATAAATTCCGGGCTAAATGTGCCCTTAACTTTATCAACAATTAACTCTTTCATAATTTCATAATTAGCTTTATCTGACTTTTTTGAAAATCCGATTTTTGATCCGCCTTGGATTTCCTTTGTTCCAATATTTGATGTAAGAATAATAATTGTATTACGAAAATCAACTTTTCTTCCGAGACTATCAGTTAGCACGCCCTCATCAAATAATTGTAATAAAACATTGAAAATGTCAGGATGCGCCTTCTCAATTTCATCAAATAGAATAACAGAATAAGGATTTCTTCTAACTTTTTCAGTAAGCTCGCCTCCTTCTTCATAACCAACATATCCTGGAGGAGCTCCTATCAGACGTGATACTGAGAAACGCTCTCCATATTCACTCATATCTAATTTAATCAGTGAATCATTATGACTAAATAGATAATTAGCTAATACTTTTGCAGTTTCTGTCTTACCTACTCCAGTTGGCCCCAATAGCAAAAATACACCTATAGGACGGTGTTCTCTTTTAAGACCCGCTCTAGATCGCTGCATTGCTTTGCTGATACTACTTAAAGCTCTATCTTGACCAATAATTTTTTCCGAGATTTCATCTTTAATCTTTAAAAGTTTTTGACCTTCTGATTCAGCTACTCTTCTTACAGGAATTCTTGTTACCATTGAAACTACTTCAGCAATATCATCTTCATTAACTTGAATAGGGTTAGATCTCTCATCTTTTTTCCATACTTTTTTGACTTCATTCAATTTTGAAATTAACTTTTGCTCATTGTCTCTAAGATTAGCTGCATCTTCAAATTTTTGATCAATGATCGCTAAATCTTTTTGCCTACGAACCTTATGTATCTGCATTTCAAATTCAGTTATTTCATCAGGAACTTTTAAATTTAACATATGTGAACGTGAACCGGCTTCATCCATAATATCAATTGCCTTATCAGGTAAAAATTTATCTGATATATACCTATGGGAAAGATAAACACAGGCTTTTATTGCGCTGTTATCATACTTAACATTGTGATGTTTTTCATATCCAGATTGAAGGCCTTTTAAAATTCTAATTGATTCATCAGTTGATGGAGGCGAAACATTAACTATTTGGAATCTTCTTTCTAAAGCTCCATCTTTTTCTATATATCTCCTATATTCATCAAGTGTAGTTGCTCCAATACAATGGATATCACCTCGGGCTAGAGCTGGCTTAAACATATTTGAAGCATCTAAAGACCCAGAAGATCCTCCTGCCCCAACAATAGTATGTAGCTCATCAATAAATAAAATTAAATCTTCTGTTTTTTCAAGTTCTAACATTACCGTTTTCATCCGCTCTTCAAATTGTCCTCTATACTTGGTCCCAGCAACTAAGCCAGCAAGATCTAATGATAAAATTCGCTTATTATTTAGCAGGCGAGGAACGTCATTATTGATAATTTTTTGAGCAAGACCTTCGATAATTGCAGTTTTACCAACTCCTGGTTCACCAATAAGAACAGGATTATTTTTTTTTCTTCTAGATAAAATTTGGGCTACTCTTTCAATTTCATTTTTTCTACCAATCACAGGGTCCAACTTATTTTCTAAAGCCATTAAGGTAATATCTCTGGAAAAATGATCTAAAGCTGGCGTTTTAGTTTTAGGTGAAATATTTTTTTTCTTATTTACAGTAAAAAAATCATTTGATTTCTCATTGATTAAGTCCAAAACTGTATTATAATCTAAATTCTGTGCATTTAGCACTTCAAAAGCAATGCCTTCATTTTCTTTTAACATCGCTAAAAGTAAATGCTCATCATCTGAAATATTAACATTTAATGACACAGCTTCATTAAAGGCATTCCTAAGAATTCTTTCTGCTCTTCTTGTAAGTGGCAAGTGACCCAAGGTCATTGTTCCACCAGAAGTTTTGATCATATCTTCAATCATCGATCTGATATCATCAATATCGCAATCATATATATCAAAAATTTTTGCACTCTTTCCAGAGCTCTCCCTAAGAAGAGCTAATAAAAGATGCTCTGAACCAACATAGCTATGACCGAGACGTATGGCTTCTTCTTTACCATACTTCATAATATTTTGCACTCTTTTGGAAAAATTTTCTTTCATAAGTATCTAAAGTTAATCAGGCTATCTACAACTTCAAATATTATCTAGTATAGATAATTCACCTTCTTCTAATAATAGTTTTTTTTCACCTATTTGTGCAACTTTAGGGTTATGGGTAGTTATTATAAAAGCTAATTTGAAATCTAGATTTATTTTTTTGAATAGATCTATAAGCTTAACCGCATTACCAGCATCTAAATTACCAGTTGGTTCGTCAGCTAAAATTAATTGGGGGTCATTCATAAGTGCCCGAAAAACAGAAACTCTCAATCTCTCTCCACCAGAGAGTTGAGATGGTAAATGATCAAAACGATCATTAAGACCAATATAATTTAATAATTCAGCTGCTTTTTTCTCGTTGCCTAATCGTCCAGATATTTGATTAGGTACAAGCACGTTTTCAAACGCAGTAAAGTCTGGAAGTAAATGATGAAATTGAAAAACAAATCCTAATTCTTTATTTCTAAGTTCAGAAATTTTATTGTTTGATAGATCTACAATATTTTTATTGTTGATAATTAGTGTTCCACTATCAGCACAATCTAAAGTACCAAGGATATTCAACAATGTTGACTTGCCAGCACCGCTCTCACCCATGATTGTTATTAAATCACCGTTACTAATTTCCAATGAAACTTTCTCAAGGACAGGAAGAAGTCTATTCCCATTGCGATAAGACTTAGATAACTCAGTTGCTTTTAATATCATTTTTCTAAGTTTATTGATTGAAGAGGTGATAACATTAATGTTCTTCGTGTTGCAATATTAATTGATATAAAAACCATTACAAAAGATATAAATAATATGGCAAGAATATCCTTTAAAGAGATCAGCATAGGTAAATAAGAAATAAAATAAATCTCTTCTGGTAAAGCAATTATACCAAAAATATTTTGAGCTAAAATAAATAAAAGAGCCATAAATAATCCTGAAACAATCCCTGTCATGCTAATTATTAAACCTTGATAAAAAATAATTGACTTAATTGAACTTTTTGGAGTTCCTAAAACTTGAAGAATTCCAAATTCCTTTGTCTTTTGAACTGCAATCAATACAAGCGTGGTTACAAGATTAAAACAAGCTACTACAATTATCAAGCTTAGGACTGCTAGAGTGCCAACCCTTTCAAATTTCATAGCTCCAAATAACTCACTATGTAAATCTCCCCAACTTTTAACTTTTGCTCCAATTAATTTTTCACTTATTTGAAGTGAAATAGATTCTAGATTAGCATCTTCATGCAATCTAATATCTATTCCATCTAGAGAAGTTTTTCTAGTGAAAAGTTTTGCTCCTACTTCGCTGGGAATAAATGCAATTTTATCATCTAGATCTAAAACCTGAATATTAAAAACTCCACCAACTATACATTGAATTTGAACTGGAAGGCCCCATGAATAACCATGATCAATAGGGCTAAATAATCTTATTACTTCACCTTTATTTACATTCAATCTTCTAGATGTCATTTCTCCTAAATAAACCATAGGCATCTTTGCATGGTTCACGTCATTAGAAAAGTCAAAATCATAAAACGAAAAAATTTTATCTATCTCTACTGCTTTTAATGAAACCATGCGTTGAGTTCCGCCTCTTCCAATAATTAATGCTTTTCTTTCTTGAAAAGGCATGATTGCTTTAACTCCCTTAATCTCAGGGATTATATCAAGAGCACTTTCCCAATCATCTGCTTGAGTAAGTCTTAAGTCACTTTCAAAACCTATAATTTTATTAATTATACGATTTTCAAAACCATTTAAAACAGACAACGAAAGCACCATGGCCATACAACCAACAGCTAGCCCCACAACAGCAATCCATCCAGTTATTTTACTTGGGGCAGACTTCTTATCCCTTAATAAAAATTTTTTTGCAACTAATATTGAAAATTTCATTCGTATTTAAGAGCTTCTGAAGATTTAATTTTATCTATTTTTATTGAAGGCCAAATAGCTGCAAATATTGAAAAGAAAATCGCTAGCAAAGAGATAAAAAGTATATGGGAAAAGTTTATATCTATGGGAATAAAATCCATAAAATATATATCTTCGGGTACTTGTATTATTTTATAACTGTTTTGTAACCATGCAATAATCAAAGAAATAACTGAACCAATTAAAGAACCAATTATTCCAATAATTAATCCTTGAATTAAAAAAGTCAACTTCAATTGAGATTTTTTCATTCCTAAGGATTTTAAAATACCGATCTGTCGTGATTTATCGATAATAATCATTGCTAAAGATGAAATAATATTTACTATTCCAACTAGTGCAATTAATCCAAAAATAAAAAGTATCGGCCAACGTTGAATATTTAACCAACTAAATAAAGCTTGATTTTTTTCCTTCCATGTCATGACCATATGAGGATAAGATAATGAATTATTAAAAGATGAAGTAATATGTTCTAATTCACTTATATCATTTAAATTTATTATAACACCTGATATCAAATTATCCATATCAAAAAGGGTATTCGCCTCATTTAGATTAACAAAAACTATTGATTTATCATACTCTGTCATACCTGAATGAAAAAGTCCAGTAATTGTATATTGTCTAATACGTTTTTTTGAAGTATTTATTTTAGCTAAATCAAATAATACAATCTTATCACCAATAAATAAATTTAATTTTTCAGCTAATTGCTTTCCAATAATAACTGATTTATTACCAAGAATAATTTTTTCATTAATTATAATTTTTTTTAAAAAAGCACTCCGATCATTATCTATTCCTTCAACGATTACCCCCTCTGCTAGATCACCCTTTCTTAGTAAAGCTGGACCTTGAATAAAACTAGATTTAATAAACTTCTTTCCAAAATTAATAACCGTACTATCAGAATCAAGAAAGTTTGAGCTAATAGGTTGATTTAAAAAGTGGCGAATTCTAATATGCCCATCAAACTCGGCTATTTTTTGTGAGATCACTCTTTCAAAGCCATTTAAAATAAATAATGTTAGAAGAAGTGAAGAAACACCAACAGCTAAACCTGTCAAAGACAATATTCCTGCAAAACGGGTAAAACTACCTTTTTGATTTGAAAGAAGATATCTAAAAGATAGATATAAAGAAAAATTCAATGTTAATTGCTATTCTTCTTTTCGTAGAGCAGGGAAAAGAATTACATCTTTTATAGATAAATTTTCCGTTAGTAACATTACTAAACGATCTACTCCAATCCCTACGCCCGCTGTTGGAGGCATTCCAGACTCAACAGCTTGAAGAAAATTTTCATCCACGGGGTGTGCTTCATCATCTCCTTCTTTAGCCAATTTTGCTTGAGATTCAAATCTTTCCCTTTGATCGATCGGATCATTTAGTTCAGTAAAGGCATTTGCAAACTCTGCACCGCCAATAAATAATTCAAATCGTTCAACTAAATTTGGATTATTATTACGATGTTTCTTTGCCAAAGGAGAGATTTCCTTTGGATAGTCTACAACAAATGTTGGTTGAACAAGATGTGGTTCAACTAACGAACTCATAAGAGTATCAAGCAATTGACCATAATTAGCAGAATTTTCAATTTCAATATTATTCTTAATACAAATCTTTTTTAGTTCATTTATTCCAACTTTTTCTAAGTCTTCCCCTGTAGCTTCTTTTAATAATTTAAAAATTGGTTTACGCTGGAAAGGTTTTGATAGATCTATTTTCATTTCCCCCCAATTTATTTTTAATGCATTTATACTTTTAGCAATTGATCGTATCATGTCTTCAACTAAATCCATATTATCTTCATAATCTGCATAGGCCCAATAAAACTCTAGCATTGTAAATTCAGGATTATGATTTTTATCCATTCCTTCATTTCGAAAATCTTTTGCTATTTCATAAACTCGATCAATTCCCCCTATAACTAATCGTTTTAAATAAAGTTCATCAGCAATTCTTAAATAAAATTGCTGATCTAATGCATTATGGTGAGTTTTAAATGGTCTTGCATTTGCACCACCATAAATTGGCTGTAGTACAGGTGTCTCAACTTCTAAAAAAGATAGATTATCAAGGTAATTTCTTAAACCTTGAATTATTTTTGCTCTTTTAAAAAAAATTTCTTTTATGGATGGATTAACGATCAAATCTAAATGGCGATTACGATATCTTTGCTCTTTATCAAGAAATGCGTCAAAGGTTTTGTCGTCTTTTTCTTTTACAATAGGTAAAGGTCTAATGGACTTACATAAAATCACTAATTCACTTGCATGAATTGAAACTTCATCCATCTTAGTTTTAAAAACATATCCAATTATACCTACATAATCACCAATGTCTAACAGCTTAAAATGATTATATAATTCATCACCAATTTCATCTTGCTTAATAAAAATTTGGATTTTTCCTTTACTATCTTGAATATGAAAAAATGAAGCTTTCCCCATTTTCCTTATAGACATTATCCGGCCAGCAGCATTGACATTTTTTTTATTTAATTGTGAAAAATTTTTGATTATGTCAGAACTGAAATGTGTTGGAAAGTATTTATGAGGATATGGATCAATTCCCATTCCCCTAAGTTTTTCCAATTTCTCTAAACGAAAATTTATTATCTGATCCAGACTTTTTTTGTTTTGTGACATAGTAAAATTTCCTATGATTCAGCTTTGTAAGCTAATTGACTTAATAAATAAGAATTAATAAAACTATCAAGGTTTCCATCCATTACAGAAGAAACATTGCCAGTTTCTTCTTTTGTGCGATGATCTTTAACTAAATTATAAGGATGAAAAACATAAGATCTAATTTGACTTCCCCAGCCAATATCCATTTTTGTATTCTCTAAATCTTTCATAGCTTCTTTTTCTTTTTCAACTTCATCCTGATAAAGTCGTGCTTTTAATACTTTTATTGCTGAAGCTTTATTTTTATGCTGACTTCTTTGATTTTGGCATTGCACTACAATTCCTGTTGGAATATGAGTAATGCGAATAGCGGAATCAGTTTTATTGACATGCTGACCTCCAGCACCACTGGCACGATAAGTATCGATTCTAATATCATTTTGATCTATTTCTATTTCAATTTCTTGCTCAGATGATGGATACACAAAGACTGAAGCAAAAGAGGTGTGTCGTCGATTATTTGAATCAAAGGGTGATATTCTAACGAGCCTGTGAACACCAGCTTCAGCTTTTAACAATCCATAACAATACTCACCTTTCACTTCAATTGTTAAGTCTTTAATCCCAGCTTCATCCCCTGGTTGATAATCTAAAATATCCATTTTAAAACCTTTACGTTCAATCCATCGGCTATACATCCTATATAACATTTGAGCCCAATCTTGACTTTCTGTACCTCCAGCTCCTGGATGAATTGTAATAATTGCATCCTGAGTATCTTTTTCACCACCTAAAATCATCTTCAACTCTAATTTTTGGATGTTTAAAACAAATTTTTTTAGATCTACAGAAACTTCTTTTAATGTAACATCACCAGATTCGGCGAATTCTAATAATACTTCCATATCATTTTTTGCCGAATCTAAGGTTTTCCATAAATTAATTTCTTTCTCAAGAATAGATATCTTTTTTAATAAGGCTGAAGCTGTAGTTTTATTTTTCCAGAAATCTGGCTCATTAGATTTGAGACGCATTTTCTCTATCATATTTTTTTTAGCAGATAAGTCAAAGATGCCTCCGCAACTCAGAAAACTTTTTATATGCAGCACTATATTTATCTTTTAATTCTATTAATTCCATGAATAAAAGTTAATGAGTGAGGAGGATGAGATGAAAAGCTTAAAATAAATTAATAATATAGTCTAGTCACCAGAAGAAATAAACATTCTATCATTTAAATATTTTTGAAGTGCTATCTGATCCATGCCTATGTGCGAAAAGCGGCCATCTTCAGCTACAGAAATCTTAGATTTTTCTTCAGATATTAAAACTACAATTGCATCTGTCTCTTCTGAAATACCTAGAGCTGCTCTATGACGAGTTCCCATATCAGGGTCTATCATTTTACTTTCTGTAAGAGGCAAAATGCACGCTGCCGCATCAATTAAATCATTTTGAATAATAACTGCTCCATCATGTAATGGAGAAGATGGATTGAAAATTGATACTAATAAAGGTGCTGTAACTTCTGCTTTAAGTTGAGTTCCTTGCTCTTTATAGGAACGTAAGCCAGTTTCTCTTTGAATTACCATTAATCCACCCCATCCGCGCTCCTGTAAATTGACTGATGCATCAACAATAGATAAAATTGTCCTTGAGGTACCTACACGAAAAATACGTTGAAAAAAACGGGTTTGACCTACATATATCAATAACCTTCGAAGCTCAGGCTGAAAAAGTATTACAAAGGCAACGACCCAAACTGTTTGAAATTGATTTACTAACCAAGAAGAAGCACTAAGTCCAAATGCATTGAAAAGAAATGAACCTAACATTAATAAAACTAATCCTGCTAACATTTGTCCAGCTCTAGTACCTTTAAAATAAATATAAACTTTATAGAATAACCAACTAACTAATAATAAATCAATTAAATCAATCAGCGTTACTGTTAGGATGCCGATTTTGAATAAAACCATTATGAAAAACCCATAATTTTTTCTGTAACAGTTACTGTTCGACGAGTTTTTTGAATGTCATGAACACGAACAATTCTTGCCCCATTTATTACACTAGCTGTAATTGATGCCATAGTACCTTCAATTCTATCGTTAATTGGAAGATTCAAAGCTTCTCCAATAAATGATTTTCTTGATGGACCAACCAATACTGGAAATCCCATCGCACAAATTTGCGGTAATTTTCTTATAAGTTCAAAGTTATGTTCTACTTTCTTCCCAAATCCTAAACCTGGGTCCAGAATTATTTTACTGGAATCTATACCAGCTGATTGAGCAAGCTTTAACTGTCTAGAAAAAAAATGTAATATGTCTTTAATTAAATTATCATATTGGGGGTTTTCCTGCATAAGCTTTGGCTTACCATTTATATGCATCATAATAATAGGAACATTTTTCTGACTAATAAGCTCTGCCATATTATGATCAAATGTTAAACCGGAAATATCGTTAACGATATTAGCGCCTACATTTAATGCAGCTTCTACAACTTCAGATTTATAACTATCAATTGAAATAGCACAGTCAGTAATTGATCTTATTTTTTCAATAATTGGAATAGTTCGATCTAGCTCTTCATTTATTGATAAAGGATCAGAACCTGGTCGCGTTGATTCACCACCAACATCAATTAAGTCAGCCCCTTCATTTATCATTTTTAAGCATTGATCCAATGCTTTTTCTTTAGTATTAAATAGTCCACCATCACTAAATGAATCTGGGGTCAAATTTAAAACTCCCATAACAAGAGTCTTTGATGGTGATTGGAGCCACGAATTAAATTCAGAATAATTCATATTTTAGTAATCCGCTACTCTAATTTATATATCATTGAAAATCAACTTTTGGTAGATTTTTTTGCCTTATCTTTAGTTGATTGATTTTTCTTTCTTGCAGATCCATTAGTTGAACGAGTGATTCTTTTCCCTTCCATAACAGATATAACTTCATCTCCATCTATAGTCTCATACTTTAGTAAAGCTTTTGCCAAATTATGCAATTGATCAATATTTTTTTTCAAGATATTATTTGCTTTAGATTGGGCTTTTCGAACAATTTTTACTACTTCCTCATCAATCATTCTCGCGGTGACTTCAGAATAATCTCTATGACTTTGTATTTCCCTACCAAGAAAAATTTCTTCATTCTTTTTACCAAAAGTCATTGGCCCTAGAGTGTCACTCATCCCCCATTCGCAAACCATTTTTCTAGCAATTTGAGTTGCTTGTTCAATATCATTACCTGCACCCGTTGTTAATTCTTCAAAAATTAACTCCTCAGCCGCACGACCTCCCATAAGAATAGCTAGTCGACCTTCAATATAATCCCGAGCATAACCATGTTTTTCATCAATTGGCAATTGCATTGTAACACCCAAAGCCTGACCTCTAGGTATAATTGTTACTTTATGAACTGGGTCTGCTCCTTCAGTTCTTGCAGCTACTAAAGTGTGACCAGCTTCATGGTAAGCAGTTGTTTTTTTCTCTTCATCTGATAAAACCACACTTTTCCTTTGAACGCCCATCATAACTTTATCTTTTGCCTCTTCAAAGTCTGACATATCTACGGAACGTTTTTTCTTTCTAGCTGCTAATAAAGCAGCTTCATTAACTATATTTTCAAGGTCAGCACCAACCATACCAGGAGTACCTTTTGCAATTGACTCAAGATCAATTTTACGTTTATTCATTAATATTTTTTTAGTATGAACTTTTAAAATACCTAATCTACCATTTAGATCAGGAATATCTACTACTACTTGGCGATCAAAACGGCCAGGCCTTAATAGAGCTGAGTCTAAAACATCTGGACGATTTGTTGCAGCCATAAGAATAATATCTCCATGTGATTCAAATCCATCCATCTCAACCAGTAAAGCATTTAATGTTTGCTCTCTTTCATCGTGTCCACCTCCAAGGCCAGCTCCACGTTGACGCCCAACAGCATCCAGCTCATCAATAAAAATTATACAAGGCTGGTTTTCTTTTCCTTGCTCGAAAAGATCCCTTACTCGCGAAGCTCCAACACCAACAAACATTTCTACAAAATCTGCACCACTTAAACTAAAAAAAGCAACATTAGCCTCACCTGCAACTGCACGAGCAAGTAAAGTTTTTCCTGTCCCTGGTTGACCAACTAATAAGACTCCTCTTGGAATTTTTGCTCCAAGCTTTTGATATCTTTTTGGTCTTTTTAAAAAATCAACTATCTCACTTAACTCTTCTTTTGCCTCAACACATCCTGCCACATGATTAAAATCAACCTTAGGCATATCAGATGTCCATACTTTTGCCTTACTTTTTCCAAAATTAAAAATTGATTTCATACCGCCTCCTCCGCCTTGCATCCTTCGCATTAAGAAAATCCAAAATGCAAGGATTGCGATCCATGGAAGCATATTTAACATATATCCAGTCCAATCAATTGATTTTTGTTTAAATGAATAATCTACATCATATTTGTCCCATTCATTCATTACATCTCGATCAACAAAAGGAAGTTTCAAGCGGAATTTTACAACATTATTATTGAGACCTCTTGATGATGAGACAGTTTGAGGTTCAGATAATTCACCATGAAAGACCTCATCAATTACCCTTGCTTTCATTATGAGTCCCCTTGTTAAGAAAGCGCGATATTCAGAGTACTGAATTTCAACTTCATTTCCACCTTGACCTGTGAAAATATTTGACATAAAAATTGCCGAAAGAATAATTAGAATCCAAACAAAACTGGTTTTTCCTGCTTTTTTCCAATGAAATTGTTCTGGAGTATTGCTATCCTTGTTCGATTTACTATCTATTTTTTTCGATCCATTTTGTTTGTGTGAATTTTGTTTATTATTTTTATTCATAATTATTCGCCCCCTAGGCTATAAATACCTCTCAAATTTCTAAATTTTTGGTTATAATCAAGTCCATATCCTACAACAAAATTAGGTGGAATTTCAAACCCTACCCAATTTACTTCAAAATCAATTTTTGCTACATCTGGTTTCATAAGTAAGGTTGCAACAGAAATTGATTTCGGCTCAGCCTCATACAATCTATCACGAATAAAATTTATTGTTAAACCAGAATCAATAATATCTTCTACAATTATAACATGTCTATTAGTGATTTCAATAGAAATATCTTTTTGAAAATCAACTCTCCCTTTTGATTCCTGTCCAAAATATGTTGAAACTTTGATAAAATCAATTTCACAATCTATTTTCATAGCTCTTACTAAATCTGATGTAAATATAAAACTTCCATTTAATACACTAACTAAAATTGGAATTTCACCTTCAAAAGATCTGGATATTTCATCTGCAATTTGCTCTACTCTTTGAATTATAGATTTTTCTGAAATTATTTGATTTAGTTTCTCTTTATTATACAAAACTATTTAACTCTGACATGCTATTGAAAGTTTCATAAAATTTGATGTTTTATTAGTCACTTTAACTTTATCGCTTATTCTTTGTCCGCATAACCAAATTATTTCATCATCAGCTGTCAAAACTAATTGCTTTTCTTTATCAAATCTATTCATCTTTATGTCAACCAAAAAATCACTTATTTTTTTGTTGCCTTTCATTCCTAAAGGCTTAAATCTATCACCAGCCCTCCAAGTTCTGAGCTTTAAGCTTTTTTTTGAAAGTAGCCTCCTATCTATAATTTCTACAAATGGGTTTTTACTTTTCACCATCTCATTTGTTTTATTAATTATTAATCTTATACCTTTAAATTCATATTCACCTTCCTTTTGGATTTCTATTTCAATAGGACTTGTAAACTGACTATTAATAATAAAACATTTTCTGTCTTTTAATATTATACAATAATCATTAATATTATATTTTGACCCAATATTTGAATTCAATATCCATTGAATAAATGATTCCCACTGATACCGTCTCCATGAAATAGATGTTTCACCAATTAATTTTTTTATAAGACGAACAAATTGAGTGGGCGACAATATTTTAGCTAGTTTATTAGGTATAATAATTTGACCGTTGATAGACTCAATGTCATTAGATATTTTATCTATAGCCATATTCATATAGTTAATTGAATTGATTGCTTTCGATGATAGGGAAATAAATCTATCTATTATATTATTCGCTTGTTTTTCCCATGGTAATAGAATTTTTTTTCTTACATAATTTCTTTTAATTGAAATATCATTATTTGTTTCATCAACAACGTAATTTATTTTATTTTTAAGTATATAGTTTTTTATTGATGACTTTTTATATCCTAATAAAGGTCGAAAATAAGGTTTATTAATCTTTGGGATTCCCCTTAAACCCTCAATCCCACAACCATTATTTAATTGCATTATAATTGTTTCAACTAAATCATTCGCATGGTGTGCAGTAATTACATAATCACAATCAAACTTACTTTTTCCTTCAATAAATGCATTATACCTTATTCGCCTGGCCCACATTTCAGTACTTTCTCCATTTTTAATTTCAACGTGATTTCTTTTGACAAACAAAGGTACATTATGCTTCAAACATAAATTCTCTACAAAAAGTTGATCAGTTTTTGATTCAGCTCTCAATTGATGGTTAACGTGGACAGCAAATATTTTATTTTTTATTTTGCTCCCTAAACATAAATGAAATAAAGCAACCGAATCCATTCCACCTGAGATTGCTATTAAAAGACGATTTTTTTTCGTGATAAAATTCGATAATTCATTATAAAAAGAATTGGGATTTAATAAATGAGAAATATTTTATTACCTATTTAAACTCAGAAACAACTTTAGCTACACTCTTTGCCGATTGCATTATATAAAAATGAACACAAGGCACTTTTGCTTCAACTAGTTCTTGGACTTGATTAAGTGCCCAATCTAAACCAGTTTTCCTTATAACTTCTTTGGGTTGACCAACAACACCTTTTGAAAGATCCTTAGGAATATTAATGTAAAAATTTTCAGGTATAGTTTTTAGATGGGATTCTAGTGATAGTATTTTGATACCTGGAATTATTGGTACATCAATGCCTTCAGATCTACAATCATCTACAAACCTAAAAAAAACATTATTATCATAAAACATTTGAGTTACAATATAATCAGCTCCAAGATTTATCTTTTCCTTTAGATACTTTATATCTGTAGACATATCAACTGCTTCAAAATGTTTTTCTGGATAACCTCCAACTCCTATGCAAAAATTTGATGGTGAAGATTCAATTAAATCTTCAATATACTCACCATTATTCATTCTATTTATTTGATCAACTAAATTAGATGCATAATTATTTTTAGATTTTTGATTATCAGGCGACAAATCCTTTCTTAAATCATCCCCTCTAACAGCTAATACGTTATCAATGCCTAAATAATTTAATTCAATTAATGCGTCTTCTGTTTCTTCGCGAGAAAAACCATTGCAAAGAATATGAGGAACGGTTTCAATGTTATACTTATTTTTTATTGCAGCACTTATACCTATAGTACCAGGCCTCTTACGTCTAATACGTTTTGTTGCAATATTATTTTTATCTAGAAGATATACTTCTGCCGATCTACTTGTTAAATCAATAAAAGGAGGTTCAAATGGAATAAGTTGATCTACCAAATCAAAAACTCTGTCAATAGATCCTCCTCGAAATGGAGGAATTATTTCATAACTAAATAGCGTTTTATTTGCTTTTTCAAAAAATTCTATAACTTTCATGATTGTAAATTTAGTTTATCATTTAGTGCAATCAAAAAAGGGTTTTTTTTAATTTCATTTTTGAATGTAGTATCAGGGCCGTGGCCTGAATGAACAATTATACAAGGGTCTATAGTTTGAACTAAATTAATTAACGAAGATTCTAATTGACTCCAATTGCCTCCTGGCAAATCAGTTCTACCTACACTACCCTTAAAAATTGTATCACCCACAAATAAATGATTTTCAATTTTAATACAAATGCCTCCAGGTGTATGTCCAGGAGCACGAATCAACTCTAATTTAAAATTATTAATTGTAATTTCTACTTCATCCTTAAGCCATATATCTACTTCTGGTTTTTGTTTTTTTCCCATTCCAAATAACTCGCAAGTTTCTTCATAAGAATCTAGGATAAGAGACTCATTTTCATGGAGATAGAAAGGTATATCATACTTTGTTTTTAATTGTCTTATAGCGCCTATATGATCCAAATGTGCATGAGTATTAACAATAGCAATAGGAACTAGATTTTTTTTATCTAAGGCTTTAGATATCAGGTCTTCATCATCTCCAGGATCAATTAATATTGTATCAAAAGAATCATTGTTCCAGAAAAAATAACTATTTTCCTGAAATGGACCAGTTACAATGGACTCAACC
>MDSY01081890.1_pt1 | contig 26456 bp, 17 predicted proteins | sample 811131 | NCBI WGS metagenome assembly MDSY01 (sample SAMN05326643, study PRJNA326480) | marine metagenome | isolation source: seawater | place: Atlantic Ocean: South West | collected 2010
CAAGAGACATCCGGCTTCTCAACCTGGTTGAGACTAGGCAGTGACTTACTATAATTCAGTCGCTTATGCAGCTAGAGCGTAGTTATTCTCGCCTATTAAGGTTGAATCTTAGTTTTACGAGATGTGATTCATTGCTCGACATGCTTACTGTTCGATTGATCTTGTTGTCAAAACCAGTCGACCCCATTATTTCAAAGAAGCTGCTTAAATTAAGCAGAGTATAAAAGTATATCTTTTATTTAAAACTGATTGATAGTTTTTCTAATCTCTGATAGTCTTGTTAACATTCCGTCTAATAAATCAAGTGAAAGCATATTTGCACTATCACTTTTAGCTTCCAAAGGGTTTGGGTGTGTTTCAATAAATAAACCATCAATATGGTTTACAATCCCTGCTCGAGCTATAGTTTCTATAAGCGCTGGACGGCCTCCGGTTACTCCAGAGACTTGATTTGGTTGTTGTAAAGAATGAGTTACGTCTAGTAATGTTGGAGCAACAGAACGCATTGCAGGAATTCCTCTAAAGTCAACAATAAGATCTGTATACCCAAATTGTGTTCCGCGTTCGGTAATCCATGCAGTATCGTTTCCGCTATCTTTTACTTTTTGAACTGCAAATTGCATACTCTCTGGACTCATAAATTGTCCTTTCTTCAGGTTTACAACCTTTCCGGTTTTCGCAGCTGCAACTACCAAGTCGGTTTGTCGAACTAAAAATGCTGGAATTTGTAAAACATCTACATAAGTAGCAGCTTTTTTTGCATCCGCCGCTTCGTGAATGTCAGTTATCGTTGGAATTTTGAATGTTTTTCCAATTTTCTGAAGAATTTCAAGCGCAGTTTCGTCTCCAATTCCTGTAAAACTGTCAATTCTGCTTCGGTTTGCCTTTTTAAAACTCCCTTTAAAAACAAAAGGAATATTCAATCTATCTGAAATAGCTAATACTTTTTCAGCAATTTCAAAAGCCATTACTTCACTTTCAATAGCACAAGGCCCTGCTAACAGAAAAAATTGGGGACTGTTTGGATGATTAATATTCGGCAGTTTTGAAAAGTCCATAAGATGTTTTTTGCAAAAGTAAAGTTTTTAGTTGAATACCCTATAAATTCAAAACCTTAAACTTTTAGCCAAAAGCTAAATATATAAGGCTATATTTGCGCGATAAAAAAAATAAATATAGATGTCTAAAATTAAAAACATTGCAATAATTGCACACGTCGACCACGGTAAAACTACCCTGGTAGATAAGATTATGCACCATTGCGAGCTTTTCAGAACCAATCAGAATACCGGGGATTTAATTTTGGACAATAATGATTTAGAAAGAGAACGTGGAATTACGATTCTTTCTAAGAATATTTCTGTAATGTATAAAGACACTAAGATTAATATCATTGATACCCCTGGTCACGCTGATTTTGGTGGTGAAGTCGAGCGTGTTTTGAATATGGCTGATGGCGTTTTACTTCTTGTAGATGCTTTTGAAGGTCCAATGCCTCAAACTCGTTTTGTATTACAAAAGGCAATAGACTTAAAGCTAAAACCCATTGTTATTATTAATAAAGTGGATAAAGAAAACTGTACTCCAGAAGAAGTTCATGAATCTGTTTTTGATTTAATGTTCGAATTAGGAGCAGAAGAGTGGCAATTAGATTTTCCAACAGCTTATGGTTCTGCAAAGAATAATTGGATGAGTGAAGATTGGAATAAACAAACAAAAAACGTAGAACCTTTATTGGATATGGTGTTGAAACACGTTCCAGACCCGAAAGTAGAAGAAGGAACTCCTCAGCTTCTCATAACTTCATTAGATTTTTCGTCTTACACAGGTCGAATTGCTATTGGACGTCTCCAAAGAGGTACACTTTCAGCTAATATGTCGGTGAGTCTAGTTAATAGAGAAGGAACAATTACTAAAGCTCGAATCAAAGAATTGAATTTATTTGATGGTTTGGGAAGAAAAGAAGTTCAAGAAGTAAAAGCAGGAGATATTTGCGCTATTATAGGGCTAGAAAATTTTGAAATTGGTGATACAGTTGCTGATGCTATTGAGCCAGAAGCACTACCTACAATTGCTATAGACGAGCCAACAATGAGTATGTTGTTTACAATTAACGATTCTCCTTTTTTTGGAAAAGACGGAAAATTTGTAACCTCTAGGCATATCAAAGATCGTTTAGAAAAAGAATTAGAAAGAAACCTTGCAATGCGATTAGAGAATACCGACTCTGCCGATAAATTCATTGTTTTTGGAAGAGGCGTACTACACTTGTCTGTTTTAATTGAAACCATGAGAAGAGAAGGTTATGAGCTTCAAATTGGACAACCGCAAGTAATTATAAAAGAGATTAACGCTCAAAAGCATGAGCCCGTCGAAGAGCTAACCATTGATTTACCTGAGAGTGTTTCTGGCAAAGCCATTGAAATGGTTACCCTAAGAAAAGGAGAAATGTTGAGTATGACTCCTAAAGGGGAGCGTATGGTTTGTGAGTTTTTAATCCCTTCTAGAGGTATTATAGGTCTAAGGAACCTATTACTTACTGCCACAGCCGGAGAGGCAATTATGAATCACAGATTCAAAGAGTTTCAGCCGTTTCGTGGAGTAATACCCGGGAGAAATAATGGATCTCTTATTTCAATGGAAAAAGGAAATGCAATTCCTTATTCATTAGATAAGTTACAAGAGCGTGGAAAATTCTTTGTTGCTCCAAACGAAGAAATTTATACCGGACAAGTTATAGGTGAAAATTCTCGAGCAGACGATATGGTTGTTAATGTTACCAAAACTAAAAAATTATCAAATGTTCGTTCTTCAGGAACAGATGATAAAGTTCGTTTAGCTCCTCCTATTAAATTTTCTTTAGAAGAAGCTTTAGAATATATACAAGGGGATGAGTACGTGGAAGTAACTCCAAAAAGTATGCGATTACGTAAAGTTTATCTTGATGAAAATCAAAGAAAACGAATGATAGGAAAATAAAAATAATTATTTAATATAGTATCAAACCTTCTTAAAGAGTAATCATTAGACTTCATTTTTTTGAACTACTTCATAAATTTTACCAGCATCACAACGAAGAATTTTTCCTGGAAACTTTACAATCATATTGTAGTTGTGGGTTGCCATAATAATGGTCATTCCTTTTTTATGTAAATCTCTAAAAACTTCCATTATCTCAAGACTAGTTTGTGGATCTAGGTTTCCAGTTGGTTCGTCTGCTATGATAAGTTCGGGTTCGTTTAGTAATGCCCGTGCAATAGCTACACGTTGTTGCTCACCTCCTGAAAGCTCAAATACATATTTTTTTGAAATGCCAACGACACCCAAAGAATCTAATACTTTTTCTATGCGGCCTTTTATTTTTTCTTTATCCTTCCACCCCGTTGCTTTAAGAACAAAACTTAGATTTTCGAAAATAGAACGATCAGATAGAAGCTTAAAATCTTGAAAAACAACACCTAATTTTCGACGCAAAAAAGGGATTTCGCCCTGTTTTATTTCAGTTAAATTAAAATCAGACACTCTTCCAGTTCCTGATTGAAGTGGAAGATCAGCATAAAGCGTTTTGATTAAACTGCTTTTTCCAGTCCCGGTTTTACCAATTAAAAAAACAAAATCTCCTTGTTGTACTTCAATATTTACATCACTCAAAATTGTTTGTTTATTTTGAATAATGGTTGCATTTTTAAATTGTACTAAAGGTAGTTTCATGTCAGGTTTTAATTGGTAAATACGAAGAACACTTCAAAATAATTTATTCTGTTCCTGTAAAAATAGAAACAAATTAGATTTCCCAAAATCTTTTGTTAATAATTTATACTTTAAAAAAAACGCTACATTTTTTAAATATGGAACTTAACCTTAACTTTAACAAATGTTAAGAATCAATATAAACAAACCTTTTCTTATCTCTTTTTTATTTTTATCTGTATCGTGTTCATCGGTTTGGGCTCAGTTGGGTATGAGTAAAATTCCTCAAACTCAAGCTTCCTATTTTTTTATATCAGATAATTTTAGTCAAGCTAGCCAGTATTTTAATTTAGTAGATTTTTATCCATCACTAAGCAACTATTCTACTGCAGCAGATTTTTACAAAATAGCTTCTGATTTACGTCTAAATATACCTGGTGCAGAAAAAAAGCTTTCCTTCTTCATAAGGGAAAATCCAACAAATTATTTGTCAGAAACTGCATACTATGATTTAGCATCTTACTATTTTGAAAAAGGAAAATATACTTATGCTTTGAAGTGGTATAATAAAATTAAAGCTGCTGATGTTGCTTCAGATAAAAAAAATGATTACTATTTTAATAAGGGTTACGCTTTGTTTGTTTCAAAACGTTTTAATCAATCAGAAACTTATTTTAGAAAAGTTGAAGAAATTCCTGAATATCAATTTGATGCCAGTTATTACCTTGGATATATTGCCTATCAATTAAATGATTACGATTTAGCTGGCGAGAAGTTTAATAAAGTAACAGTAATTCAAAACGATACTACAGTTGGTTATTTTCAAGCTGACATGAATTTTAATTTAGGAAGGTTCGAGCAAGCTATAGCTATTGCAAGAACAAGTATTAAGGTTGCTAATGAAAAGAAAACTTCTGAACTTTCTAAAATAATTGGTGAAAGCTATTTTAATCTTAATGATTATTACTCTGCACTTCCATATCTTGAAGTTTATAAAGGTAAAAAGGGTAAATGGTCCAATACGGATTTTTATCAACTGGGATACACCCATTATAGGTTAGGTGAGTATGAAAAAGCCATTAATCAGTTTAATAAAATTATCTCGGGAAAGAATGCGATAGCTCAAAATGCCTACTATCATTTAGCTGATTGCTATTTAAAAATGAAAAAAAAAACTCAAGCTTTAAATGCATTTAAAAGTGCAGCTTCTCTGAAATATGATTCTGTAATTTCTGAAGATGCGTCATTAAATTATGCTCGTTTAAGTTATGAAATTGGTAATGCTTTTAAAAATCCATCTTTACTTTTAGCAACTTTTGTTGACAAATATCCTAATAATAAAGCTGTGTCTGAAATTGAAGGACTTTTGATTGATTCTTATGTTAATTCCAGAAATTTTAATGCAGCCATAAAAATCTTAAATAAAAAATCAGGAAGTCAATACGATAACGCATTACAAAAAGTAAATTATTTAAAAGCGATTGCACTATATCAAAGTGGATTGTATGATGACGCTATTGAATTCTTTAATGAGTCTTTAAAAAAAAATAAAGACAAGACAATTGAAGCAAATTGTCTGTATTGGAGTGCTCTTGCTAAATATGAGCTTAATGATTTTCAAGGTGCTATTTCGGATCTAAATATATTTAATTCCCATCCTTTTGCAATGCAAGTTACAGGTTATGATAACCTCAAGTATCATTTGGGTTATGCGAATTTTAAACTTAAAAAATACGAAGAATCCAAGGCTTTATTTGAAGGATATTTAAAACAAGAAGATCTAGCTATTTCATACAAAAGAGATGCATACTTGCGACTAGGAGACGGTTATTTTGTTATGGGAAAATACTGGCCTGCAATGGATGCTTACGAAAAAGCTATTGAGATTGATGTAAAAAAGGGAATGTATGCACTCTATCAAAAGGCATTGAGTTATGGTTTTGTAGAAAGGAATCCCCAAAAAATTAAAGCTCTAAATCAACTTATAATTTCATACCCAAAAAATTCATTACTTGATGATGCATATTTTCAGTTAGCTCTTTCATATACTAGAGAAAATAATAATCTAAAAGCCATTGAGACATATGATATTCTTATTAAGAATTATTTTAAAAGCCCCTATCGTTCTCGTTCATTACTGAATAAAGGATTGATTTTATATAATGCAGAATCCTTGAACAAGGCACTGTCAGTTTTGAAGCAATTAGTTCAAGAGTATCCAAATGGAGAAGTTGCCCAACAAGCTCTAAAGACGGCAAAAGAAATAGCTATAGACTTAGCAGAAGTTGAAGATTTTACCCAATGGGTTAAACAATTAAAGGGTGTAACCATTGAGGATAACGAGTTGGAACGTGCAGCATTTACTTCAGCTGAACGTCTTTTTAATGATAATAAGAAAAAAGCTGCACAGAAAGCATTTACTGCTTATTTAATAACCTATCCCCAAGGAGCAAATCAATTAAAAGCTTCGTTTTTGTCTGCAGAACTATATTTTCAAGAGGAGGAGTGGGAACAAGCAATTGATCAATATCAAGTATTACTAGATCAGCCTATTCAGGAATATACCGAACAATCACTGGTTAGGATTACCCAATCATTAATTAATAGCGATCAAAAAGAACTAGCCTTATCCTATTGGAAAATATTAGATGAACTTGCTCAATTTGAAGAAAATAAACGCTATGCTTTGTTTAATTTAATGCAACTATATTTTGAGAATGAAATTTATTTAGAAGCAATTGCTTATGCAGAACGAGTTATAGAATTGAATCAATTAGATCAAAAAATTAAGTGGGATGCCTATAGAATTATTGCGCAATCTAGTATAAAACTCAAAAACATAAGTAAAGCAAAATTGGCTTATGTTGTGCTTGAAAAGGCACCTGATCCGTCTTTGGCTGTCGAAGCCCTTTACTTTAATGCAAAACAAAAACACATAGCCCATGAATATGAAGCTTCCAACTTGATAATCGAAAGAATAGCGAAAAACTTTGGTAATTATCCAGAATGGGGAGCCAAAAGTTTGCTTCTTATGTCCCAAAACTTTTATCAGTTAGACGATGCTTTTCAGGCTTCATTTATATTAGAATCAATTTTAACCAATTTCACTCAATTTCCAGAAATAATTAAGCAATCACAATTTGATTTAGAAAATTTAAAAGCAATTGAATCTAAAAATAATTCATCCATTAAATTAGAAGAGGCAAATGAAAATTTATAAAAAGCAGTTTAAAGATAGCCTTTGGATTGGTTTGCTCCTAAGTTTCTTCACGATCAATGGACAGGAGGACGAGGGTGCTATTGGAGTTCAGGAAGTAACAGTGATTAAGTCCTACACGCCGAGCTTATCCGAAGTTTTTAAAATCAGAGAACAACCCATAGTTATTGACTCTATTGTTAGGGAGAAACGCAAGGTGATCTATTCTATATTTTCAATACCTGTAGCCTCAACCTTTATTCCTTCTAAGGGATCTGCAAAAGTGCTTCAAAAAAAGAAATCAACCCCAAAATATAACGCTACTTTGAGTTATAGTTTCGGAAATTTTAATAACACCATTTTAGACCATTCTGCTCAAATCAATCTCGATAGAACAAAACAACTTAGTTGGCTGGTTCATTTCAAAGGTTTATTAAAAGACATGCCAGAGCAAATTTTATCATCAAAACAGAGCTTAGCACTTGTTCATGTTGGATATAGATACAGCACCAATTTGATTACTTCATTATCTCAATTATCGTTTAGATCATTCAGTCAAAATTTTTATGGGTTAAATGAGCCTATTGAAGATGACATAATTTTATCAAACTTAGACCCCAAACAGCGTATAAATTACCTTTCTGTAAAATCTGATTGGCAGTGGTATAATTCTATTTTAAAAAAAGCATCTGTCACTGCTCATTTAACAACAGATAGTTTTAGCACCAATGAGCTTAATTTAAACATAAAATCCAAATTTCAAATAAGCTTAGGTTCAATTGCAATTAATGCAGATCCAAGCCTTAGTTACTTAAATAATAAATTTGCTTCAGATTACTATACCAATGAAGCTAGTTCTTTTGGTTCAGGAATATCTAAAATAAATTTATCTGTGAGCTCAGGAGCTAGCCGCTTTAAGTTTAAAGCTGGGGCAGCAGTCGTTTTTGGTTTTGGAGATGATTTTTTTGATAAAAAACTTTTCATACTTCCACTTCTAGACGTTTCCTTCAAACCTAAAAAAGGGAATTTAACTCCTTTCTTAAAGGTTTCAGGAGAGTTCAATCAAAATAGTTTTAGATCATTATCGGACCAAAATCCATTTGTAGCCCCTGCAATAATTCTTAAAAATACCGAAATCCCTTATTCAATCGAATTGGGTACAAGAACTAAGTTAGTCTCTGGCTGGGAATTTACTATGAATGCCTATTATCAAAAATCAAAAAATGCTCCTTTTTTTAGAAGCTTTGGTTACGACAATAGAAACAACCAATTTATAGCTTTTAGATATGGTAATTCTTTTGAAGTAATATACAATGAACTGCAACAGTTTGGATTTGACGCTTCTGTTTTAGCAGCATTTAAAAACGGTGGCTATTTATCTCTTCAGGCGCAATGGAGGGATTATTCTGTGGAAGAAACTGAAGCATGGAATATGCCCGAATTACAGTTTGATTTTAATGGGAATATTAAGATGTTTAGAAAATTATTTATCCAGCCAAATATTAAATACATTGGTGCTAGAAAAAATTCTTATAGAGAGCGATTTTTAGTTCAGAATCCTCAAAATGCTCCATACTCGGAGTCAGATCTTCCTTCTTTTGTAGATGCAGAATTGAAAATCACATATCAGTTAACTGACTTATGGGAGTTTTATATTAAAGGAGAAAATATTTTCAATGCTCCCGAATTTCATTGGGCAAATTATCAAGTATATGGATCAAGATTCCTTATTGGATTTCGCTATAATTTCGACTTGGTCTTATAAATTATTTTTAGCAGCTGATTTGAGTAATTATATATCCCGATAATAACTATATTTCAATAAATTATATATAAATTTTAAAATAATGTTGAGTATTAATAATTTTCATTTGTCTGGATTCCCAAAATTAGTTTTAAATAAACCCTTATTTAACTTACATTTGTTAAGATTAAAATAATATAAATGAAAAAAACTTGTTTAATAATTTTCTCCATATTTTTTTTTTCCTGTTCTATAAATGATGCAGATTTAATCATTCATAATGCTGTAATTTATACAGTTAATAAAGATTTTGACAAAGCTTCGGCTGTTGTTGTAAAGAATGGAAAGTTTATAGCAGTTGGAGGAGAAGAGTTACTGAATTTATTTGATGCCAAAAGTGTCGTAAATCTTAAAGGTTTTCCTGTTTATCCGGGTTTTATAGATTCACATTGTCATTTTTATAATCTTGGTTTGTTACAGGAGCAATTAGACTTAAGCGGAACTCAGAGCTTTGATGAAGTAGTTCAGAAAATCCAAGAGTACATTGAGTCATATCCTGGAATTCCAGTTTTAGGTCAAGGCTGGGATCAAAATACATGGGACGTAAAAGAATACCCCACGAATTTAATCCTAAATAAACGTTTTCCAAATCAATTGATTGCTGTTAAGCGGATTGATGGTCATGCTCTTTTAGTAAATCAAAAAGTTCTTGATTTAGCAAAAATTGATATAACTTCAAAAATTAAAGGTGGTATTATTGTTAGTGCTGGAGGAGTATTAACCGGTGTTTTAGTTGATAATGCAATGCATGCAGTTTACGAGGCTTTACCAAGGCCAACAGTTAACCAACAAGAAAAAGCTTTATTGGCAGCCCAATCAATTTGTTTTCAAAATGGTTTAACTACTGTAGATGATGCTGGACTCGATAAAGAACAGCTGCAGTTAATCGAAAGATTGCATAAAGAAAATATTCTTGATATTAGAGTTTACGGAATGATAAGTAATACTCCTGATAATCTTAGATATTATTTAGATAGAGGTCCTATTCAAACTGATCGACTGAATATTCGTTCAGTGAAAGTCTATGCAGATGGTGCTTTAGGAAGCAGAGGAGCTGCTTTGAGAAAAGATTATTCAGATGAAAAAGGCAATAAAGGTTCTTTTGTTACACCAGTTGATGAAATTGAATCTTTAGCATTTATTTTAGCAAAAAAAGGTTTTCAAATGAATACTCATGCTATTGGAGATAGTGCAAATTCTATAGTTTTGAATGCATATAAAAAAGCATTAACTATTAATTCTGATCCAAGATGGAGAATTGAGCACGCTCAAGTTATTTCCAGAGAGGACATGGAGTTTTTTGGAAATAAAATAATACCTTCAATTCAGCCAACCCATGCAACTAGTGATATGTTTTGGGCTGATGAGCGTTTGGGTAAAGACAGAATCAAAAATGCTTATGCTTATAAGAGCTTATTAGATTGGTCAGGTAAAGTTGCACTAGGAACAGACTTCCCGGTTGAGCATGTCAGTCCATTAAAAACATTTTATGCTGCTGTAGCTCGAACTTCAGAAGATCAACTTCCAGTAGGAGGTTTTCAGGTGAATGACGGATTGACCAGGATAGAGGCGATAAAGGGAATGACAATATGGGCTGCTTATTCTAATTTTGAAGAGGATGTAAAAGGGAGTATTGAAATAGGTAAACTGGCAGATATGGTCATACTTAAAAATGATATCATGGAAATTGATATTAATAAGGTTCCTGATGTTTCTGTCATAGCAACTATAGTTGACGGTATGATGGTTTATAGTGCTTCTAAATAATGCACTATTAAAATTATTTAAAGTTTTGTTATAGAATAAATAAATTTATTTAAAATATTAATTATTATTACATTAATAGTTTAATTTATTTACCTAAAAATTTATTTAAGTTTATATAAATAATTTTAACACTATATTTGATTAAAATATTAATTATGTGTGGTATAGTTTGTGCTTTTGAGTTAAAGCAATCTTCAGAAAAAATTCGTCCAAAGATTTTAGGAATGTCTAAGAGTATTCGTCATCGTGGCCCTGATTGGAGTGGAATTTTTGCAAATGACAAAGCTATTTTGGCTCATGAACGTCTAGCAATTGTAGATCCTACTTCAGGAAAACAGCCATTATATAGCTCTAATGGACGTTACATTCTTGCAGCAAACGGGGAGATTTATAATCACAAAAATTTACGGACTCAATTTGATGGTAAATATGACTTTCAGACGGCTTCTGATTGTGAAATTATCTTGGCGCTATATCAAGAAAAAGGACCAAGTTTTGTTGATGAGATGAATGGTATATTTGGATTTGCAATATACGATACAATTAAAAACGAATACTTTATAGCTCGAGACCACATGGGAATTATTCCTTTGTATATGGGCTGGGATCATAACGGAACTTTTTATGTAGCATCTGAGTTAAAGGCCCTTGAAGGTACTTGTACAAAGATTGAATTATTTCCTCCAGGTCATTATCTTGAGAGCAATGCTAATGAACCTGTACAATGGTATTCTAGAGATTGGATGGGATATGATGCTATAAAGGATAACGAAACTAGTATAGATGACTTGCACGATGCCCTTTCGGCTGCTGTTCGTCGTCAATTAATGAGTGACGTGCCTTATGGTGTACTACTTTCTGGAGGTTTAGATTCTTCAGTAACTTCGGCATTAGCAAAATTATATGCTTCTAAAAGAATTGAATCTGATGGCGATCAGGATGCTTGGTGGCCTCAGCTGCATTCATTTGCTGTTGGATTGCAGGGTTCACCAGATTTAGAAGCTGCAAAGAAGGTTGCTGAACATATAGATACCGTTCATCACGAAATAAAATTTACTATTCAAGAAGGATTAGACGCAATTCAAGATGTAGTTTATCACCTTGAAACCTATGACATAACCACAATACGCGCATCAACTCCTATGTATCTTCTAGCAAGAGCGATAAAAGCATTAGGTATTAAAATGGTGTTATCAGGTGAAGGTGCTGATGAATTGTTTGGAGGGTACTTATATTTTCATAAAGCACCTACCCCTAGGGATTTTCATGAAGAAACGGTTCGTAAATTAGATAAACTACACCAGTATGATTGTCTTAGAGCTAATAAGTCTCTTGCTGCATGGGGTATTGAAGGTAGAGTTCCTTTTTTAGATAAAGAGTTTATGGATGTGGCAATGCGAATTAACCCATCTGATAAAATGATTACTTCTGACCGAATGGAAAAATGGGTTATTCGTAAAGCATTTGAAAAGTATCTTCCAGAAAGTGTAGCTTGGAGACAAAAAGAGCAGTTTTCTGATGGGGTGGGTTATGATTGGATTGATACATTGAAGGAAGTGGTAGAAGAAAATGTTACGGATGAACAAATGCAAAACGCTCAATACAAATTTCCTATTCAGACTCCCCAAAATAAAGAAGAGTTTTATTATCGTTCAATTTTTGAAGGTCATTTTCCTAGTGAAACAGCTGCTCTTTGTGTACCATCAGTCCCTTCGGTAGCTTGTAGCACGCCAATTGCTTTAGAATGGGACGATGCATTTAAAAACATGAATGACCCTAGTGGAAGAGCTGTTTCTCAGATTCACGATGATGCATATTGAAGCCTTGTTAATATTAAAATAATATCTACAAAATTTATAGAGTTTTTAAGTTCAATTATAATATCTTTTTTTTAAAAAATGTTAATAACTTCAAGGCTTCCAAGTCCTATTTTTATAAAAAATTTATGCTGTTTACGTATATTTGAAATACTCTAAACTTCAAATTCTTAATTAATTTATATAATGAGCGAAGAAGATAAAAAACTACAATATTCGGCAGACAGTATTCAGGCCTTAGAGGGTATGGAACATGTTAGAATGCGTCCTTCAATGTATATTGGAGATGTCGGGGCCCGTGGATTACATCATTTGGTCTATGAGGTAGTTGATAACTCAATCGATGAAGCACTTGCGGGACATTGTGATGCTATTTCTGTTACTATTAATGAAGATAATTCAGTAACTACTGAGGATAATGGCCGAGGTATTCCAATTGGCATGCACAAAAAAGAAGGTGTTTCTGCATTAGAGGTTGTGATGACTAAAATTGGTGCTGGAGGAAAATTTGATAAAGATTCATACAAGGTTTCAGGAGGTCTACACGGAGTTGGTGTTTCTTGTGTTAATGCGCTTTCTGAAGTTTTAACAGCAACAGTTTATCTAAATAATAAAGTTTACGAACAAGTTTATGAAAGAGGAAATCCTTTAGCTCCTGTTAAAGAGGTAGGAACTTCTGATAAACGAGGAACTGTAATCACTTTTAAGCCTGATCCGGAGATTTTTCAACAAGTATTGGAATACAACTATGAAACACTTGCAAATAGAATGCGAGAACTTTCCTTTTTGAATAAAGGAATAACACTTATTCTGGAAGATCATCGAAATAAAGATGAAAAAGGTGAATTTATTAAAGAAGTATTTTATTCAGAAGAAGGGCTTAAAGAATTTATCCGATTCTTAGACTCATCTCGCGAAGCAATTATTCAAGATGTTATTTCAATTGAAGGAGAGAAAAATAGTATTCCAGTTGAAGTTGCCATGATTTATAATACTTCATATTCTGAAAATTTACATTCTTATGTAAATAATATTAATACTCATGAAGGAGGAACACACCTTGCAGGATTTAGAAGAGGATTAACGTCTACATTGAAAAAATATGCAGATGGTTCAGGTTTATTAGATAAATTAAAATTTGAAATTAGTGGTGATGATTTTCGAGAAGGATTAACAGCTATTATTTCAGTAAAGGTAGCTGAGCCTCAGTTTGAAGGTCAAACTAAAACAAAGTTAGGAAACAGAGATGTTACTTCTGCCGTTTCTCAAGCAGTATCTGAAATGCTAGAAAACTACCTAGAAGAACATCCTAACGATGCGAAAATGATTGTTCAAAAAGTAATTTTAGCTGCTCAGGCTCGTCATGCTGCCCGAAAGGCACGCGAAATGGTTCAACGTAAGACTGTTATGAGTGGCGGTGGACTTCCAGGTAAATTATCTGATTGCTCTGAACAAGACCCTGCAGTATGCGAAGTATTCTTGGTTGAAGGTGATTCTGCAGGAGGAACTGCAAAGCAAGGGAGAGATCGAAATTTTCAAGCTATCTTACCTTTAAGAGGAAAGATTTTGAATGTTGAAAAAGCCATGCAACACAAGGTTTTTGAAAATGAAGAAATTAGAAACATATACACAGCACTAGGAGTCACGATTGGAACAGAGGAAGATAGTAAAGCACTGAACCTAACAAAACTTCGTTATCATAAAGTAGTCATCATGTGTGATGCAGATGTTGATGGTAGCCATATTTCTACATTAATCTTAACCTTTTTTTTCCGATACATGCGAGAATTAGTGGAATCAGGGTATGTTTACATTGCAACACCTCCTTTATTTTTAGTTAAAAAAGGAGCTAAAAAACAATATGCTTGGAGTGATCAAGAACGTGAATCACTAATGGATTCATTTGGTCAAGGTTCTTCTGTCCAACGATATAAAGGTTTAGGTGAAATGAATGCTGAACAATTATGGGATACAACCATGAATCCTGAATTTCGGACCTTAAGACAAGTTACAATTATTAATGGGGGAGAAGCAGACCGTGTTTTTTCAATGTTAATGGGTGATGAAGTACCACCAAGAAGAGAGTTTATCGAGAAAAATGCTATTTATGCAAATATTGATGTTTAATTAAAGGCATCTAAATTCTTATAAAAATTTAATAACTTATGAAAGTAACCATAGTAGGAGCAGGAAACGTAGGTGCATCATGTGCAGAATATATTGCAATCAAAAGAATTGCTAGCGAGGTTGTTTTGTTGGATATTAAACAAGGGTTTGCTGAAGGTAAGGCCCTAGATCTTTCACAAACAACTACAACTCTAGGCTTTAATACAAGAATAACAGGAGTAACTAATGATTATAGTAAAACAGCTGATAGTAAGGTTGTTGTTATAACTTCAGGAATTCCAAGAAAACCAGGAATGACTCGTGAAGAATTGATCGGAATTAACGCTGGAATAGTAAAATCTGTAGTGGAAAGTGTTCTAGCCCACTCGCCTGATACAATTATTATAGTTGTTTCTAATCCAATGGATACAATGACTTATTTAGCACTTAAAGCAACAGGTCTTCCCAAGAATAGAATTATCGGTATGGGTGGAGCTTTAGATAGCTCCCGTTTCAAAACATACTTATCAAAAGCTTTAGACAAGCCTGCAAATGATATTCAAGGAATGGTAATAGGTGGACATGGAGATACAACTATGATTCCTTTAACCCGATTGGCTAGCTATAATGGAACTCCTGTTAGTCAATATTTATCAGCTTCTGAATTAGAAGATATAGTAGCTGCTACAATGGTAGGAGGCGCAACATTAACTAAACTTTTAGGAACATCAGCATGGTATGCCCCTGGAGCTTCAGTTGCTTATTTAGTTGACAGTATTGTTAACGATCAAAAAAGAATGATTCCTTGTTCAGTTTTTCTCGATGGAGAATATGGAGAAAGTGATATTTGTATTGGTGTTCCTTGTATAATTGGAAAAGATGGAGTTGAAAAAATCCTTGATATTCAACTGGATAATTCAGAAAAAGAAAAATTTAAAAAAAGTGCAGTCGCTGTTCGAGTGATGAATGACGATTTGTTAACTATTTTGTAGAAAATCACCTAAAAAAATAATAAACCACTGCTTTGGCGATTTATTGCCTACAAAAAATCCCATAAAGTTGTTAAATCTAGGCTTATATTTTATATTTGCTCGCCTTTAACACGCTTAAAAATCAAACAGATGCAGAATAACGGACTAATAAAAGTTTTTGGAATCCTTTTTGGAATTGTAAGTATCTACCAACTTTCTTTTACTTTCATTTCAAGTAGTCAGGAAGAAAAAGCTTCTTCTTATGCTATCAATAGAGTTTCTGAAGATCAAACTGATTACGTTTCACTTAGAGAACAAATCGAAACTAACTACCTAGATTCTATTGGAAATTTATCTTTATATGGATTTACTTCGTATAATGATGCAAAAGGAAAGGAACTTAACAAAGGACTTGATCTTAAGGGCGGAATTAACGTAATTCTTCAAATCTCAGTAAAAGATATTTTAAAGGGGTTGGCTGATTACTCTAAAAATTCAATATTCAACAAAGCTCTTGACGATGCTGATACTCTTCAAAAAAGTACTGACGAACCTTATGTAGAATCTTTTTTCACTGCATTTAATTCCGTTAGAGGGCAAGTTACTTTAGCAAATCCAGAAATTTTTGCAAATAGAACTCTAAGTGATGTTATTAATTTTGAAATGACTGATGACCAAGTTCGTCCTATTATTCGTCGAAAAATAGACGAATCAATTGTTTCGGCTTTTGAAGTTTTAAGAAAACGTATTGATAAGTTCGGTGTTACACAACCTAACATTCAACGCTTAGGTACTTCAGGAAGAATTTTAGTAGAGCTTCCAGGTGCTCGTGATGTTGAACGTGTAAAAAAATTACTTCAAAGTACTGCTCAATTAGAGTTTTGGGAAACTTATAAAAATGATCAATTTTCTAGCTTCCTTTATGCAGCAAATAACCTTTTAATTGAAAAAGGAGTTAAGAAAGATCAAGTTCAATCAGAAGCTTCTGCAATCGATGATTTATTAGCCGATGTTGAAGCTAAAGACTCTGCAACTATAGCTATTGGAAATCCACTTTTAGATCTGGTAAAAGGATATGGATACCAAGGTGGACCTGTTTTAGCTCAGTTTGCGAAAAAAGACAGAAATACAGTTATTGGCTACTTAGATCTTCCTGAAGTTAGAAGACTATTACCACAACAGTTTCGTTATATAGAATTTGCCTGGGGTATAGAACAAGAAAATTCAGAAATAGTTGATCTATATATCTTAAAATCAAATAGAGAAGGATTTCCTCCTTTAAGTGGAGGAGTGATTGTTGATGCTATTAATACATATGATCAATTAGGACAGCCAGCAGTTTCTATGCAAATGGATACTAAAGGAGCCCGTATCTGGGAAAATATGACAGGGAAAGCGTCCAGAGAGGGAAGTAATATTGCTGTAGTTTTAGATAATGTCGTTTATTCTGCACCAGGAGTTTCTAAAGGTGCTATATCTGGTGGGCGTTCTGAGATTTCAGGTAATTTTACTATAAACGAAGCAATTGATTTAGCCAATGTTTTACGAGCAGGTAAACTTCCTGCTTCAGCTGATATTATTCAGTCTGAAATTGTTGGACCTTCTTTAGGTAAGGAAGCAATTCAAAGTGGAATATATTCTTTTGGAATTGCTCTTCTCATTGTTTTGTTGTGGATGATTTTCTATTACGGATCATCAGGAGTATATGCCGATATTGCTTTGACATTAAATATACTTTTAATCTTTGGAATCCTCGCAGGTCTTGGGGCAGTACTTACCCTTCCTGGAATTGCAGGTATTGTTCTAACTATAGGCATATCTGTTGATGCAAACGTACTTATTTTTGAAAGAATTAGAGAAGAATTTAAGAAAGGTAAAGGACAGATGAAAGCTGTTGCTGATGGTTTTGATAATGCTTTGTCTTCTATTCTTGATGCAAACATAACAACAGGTTTAACTGCATTAATCCTTTTCGTTTTTGGAACAGGACCAATTAAAGGATTTGCAACCACTCTATTAATTGGTATTGCAACTTCTTTATTTACCGCAATTTTTATTACAAGACTTTTAATAGATGGTCGTTCAGTAAAGGGTAAAGTAATTTCTTTTTCAACTTCCGTAACCAAAAAGTTATTTCAGAATATGAGTATTACTTTCTTAGAAAAAAGGAAAATAGCTTATGTAGTTTCAGGAATTCTAATTATATCAAGTTTAGTTTCACTGTCAATTAATGGATTAAATCAAGGTGTAGATTTTGTTGGAGGACGTTCTTATACTGTTCGTTTTGATAAAATAATAAACCCAACTAAAATTGAAAGTGTTCTTGTAGATGCTTTTGGGAGTGTTGAGGCTAAAACTTTTGGTGATGATAACCAGTTGAAAATAACTACAAAATATAAAGTTGATGAAGAGGGAACAGCAATCGATATTGAGATCTACGAAAAACTTTTTTTAGGTTTGCAAGCATACCTTCCACCAGGAATAACCTATGATGAATTCGTAAATGGTTCGGACTCCAAAGTAGTGGGTATCATGTCTTCTATTAAAGTTGGGCCTACCATTGCAGATGATATTAAGAAAAACTCATATTTAGCCGTTATAGGATCTTTGATTGTAGTATTTTTATACATCTTACTTCGTTTCCGCAAGTGGCAGTTTTCTCTAGGAGCAGTAGCAGCTGTTTTTCACGACGTTTTGATTGTATTAGGGATATTCTCCCTTACATATTCTATAATGCCTTTTAGTATGGAGATTAACCAAGCCTTTATTGCAGCCATACTTACAGTAATTGGATATTCTCTAAATGACACAGTAGTTGTTTTCGACCGTATTCGTGAGTTTACTAATGATCATACTAAATGGGAACTAAACACTACAGTCAATGCTGCTTTAAATAGCACTTTGAGTAGAACTTTAAATACTTCATTAACAACTTTGTTGGTATTGCTTTCTATTTTTATTTTTGGTGGTGAATCTATTCGAGGGTTTATGTTTGCCTTAATTATAGGAGTTATTGTTGGGACATACAGTTCTGTTTTCATAGCGACTCCAGTAATGTTTGACACACAAAGTAAGAATACAGAAGAGTAAAATCATGATTTAAATAGATTTATTTAGTTTTAGGTTTTCTAAAAATGAAGTAAATACCAAAAAGTATCATTGGTATACTTAGCCATTGACCAGTTGAAAGGATAGGGGCATAAGTCTCAAAACCACCTTGGCTAACTTTCACAAATTCTACCAAAAACCTTACACTAAATAATACAGCAAAGAAAACTCCAAATAAATATCCATCGTATCTTTCAGATTTTTTTTTATATAAATATCGAAGTAACAGGAATAGAGCAATATATCCAGCTGCTTCATATAATTGAGCAGGGTGTCTAGGAGCAATTTCTCTTCGATTCTGAAAGACTACACCAAAGTTGTTTCCAGTATATTTTCCAACAATTTCTGAGTTAAAAAAGTTACCAATCCTAACAAATGCAGCACCAATACTTACTGGAATTACAAGACGATCTAAGATCCAAATTAAAGGTTTGTAATTGTATTTTTTTTGATACAAAAACAAACCAATTAAAATTCCAATTGCAGCTCCATGACTGGCTAGTCCTCTAAATCCTGTAAATTCATATCCCCCATCATCTTTTTCTTTTATAGGAAGTAAAATTTCGATTATATGATTTTGATAATAATCCCAATTGTAAAACAATACTTCTCCTAATCGAGCTCCAAGTAAAGTTGCAATCACTACATAGAAAAGTAAAGGCTCAACAAATTCTATTGATACATTTTCTTTTTTATATATTTTTTTCATTAAGTAAAGGCCAAAAGTAAAAGCAATAACAAACATGAGACTATAGTAATGAATTCCAAAGCTTCCGATTTTGAATAAAGTTTCGGAAGGGTCCCATTGTATTTTAGTAAAAAACATAATTATTTTTTTGTTAGTTAAAAGTACCTAATTTTTATCAATTCCTATAGAGTTAAGGAACAGGATCAAAACCTCCTTTTGTCCATGGGTGACAGCTTAATATTCTTTTGGTTGTTAAATAAAATCCTATGATTAATCCATGCTTTTCAAAAGCTTTCAATCCATATTGAGAACAACTTGGATTATAACGGCATGAAGCAGGAGTATATGGAGAAATATAAGATATATAAATTTTGATGATTAAAATAAAAGGAAGAGCAAAGGTTCTTTTCATCTTTTTATCAATTAAATACTAAAACCTGTCACGTCTTTTTCATCTTTTAGCTGAACACCTATTGAAAGTAATTCATCGCGTATACGATCAGACGTATCATAATCATGATTACTTCTAGCAATTTCACGAATATTGATTAGCATCGAAATAGCTCCTTCTAGAGCTGTATTTATAGATTGATTTTTTTCTGAATTATTCAGGGTTATACCCATCACATCTTCAACAAAAACTTGAATTTTACTTAATAAAAGTTCCTGATCCTCAGAAGTTATTGAAGCAGAACCACTATTTACATTATTAACAAAACGAATTGCATCAAAAATTTGAGCTATCAGAATTGGACTATTGAAGTCATCATTCATAGCTCCGTAACATTTTTCTTCCCATGATTCAAAGTCAAAACCTTCTGTTTTTGACGACGGAGTGAGTTTTTTAAGTGTTTGAATACCATCCTGAAGCCTTATAAATCCTTTTTCTGATGCAAGAAGAGCATCTTCACTTAAATCTACAATACTCCTATAATGAGCTTGTAAAAGGAAAAAACGGACTACAGCTGGTCTGAATGCTTTTTGAAAAAGATCATTTTCTCCAGAAAATATTTCATTAGGTAATATATTATTCCCTGTGGATTTAGCCATTTTCTGACCGTTTAGGGTCAGCATATTAGCATGAAACCAATAATTTACAGGAGCTTGGTTAGTCATCGACTCTGCTTGAGCAATTTCGCATTCATGATGTGGGAATTTCAAGTCCATTCCACCACCATGAATATCAAAATGATTACCAAGGTATTTAGTGCTCATTGCTGTACATTCCAAATGCCATCCAGGAAATCCGTTACTCCATGGAGAAGGCCAATTCATTATATGTTTTGGTCCAGCTTTTTTCCAAAGAGCAAAATCTTGTTGATTTTTTTTATCTGACTGTCCTTCTAGAGTTCTGGTATTATGAATAAGATTTTCTATTTTTCTTCCGCTCAACTTGCCGTAATTGTGGGTTTTGTTATACTTAAGAACATCGAAGTATACAGATCCATTTATTTCGTATGCAAAACCCTTTTTAAGGATCGACTTTATGATCTCAATTTGTTCAATTATATGGCCGGTAGCTGTGGGTTCTATACTAGGAGGGAGATTATTGAATTTAGCTAGGGTATTGTGAAAGTCTATAGTGTATCTCTGAACAACTTCCATTGGTTCTATAGATTCCAAGCGTGCTTTTTTCCCAATTCGATCTTCTCCTTCGTCCGCATCATTCTCTAGATGTCCAGCATCGGTTATGTTTCTTACATAGCGAACTTTGTATCCCAAATGTTTGAAATAGCGGAAAATTAAATCAAAAGACATGAAAGTTCTACAATTCCCTAGATGAACATTACTATATACAGTAGGTCCACAAACATACATCCCAATATAATTAGATGATATTGGTGTAAAGATTTCTTTTTTTCCGCTTAAGGAATTATATACAGAAAGTTGCTGCATTAGAATTCTGTGTCGAGTTGGATATAATCCAAAAATTCACGTTTAGTTTCTTTAGTTTTAAAGGCACCTCCAAATTCTGAAGTAACCGTACTACTACTAATGTCGTTAATACCTCTTGAATTAACACATAAATGTTTTGCATCAATAACACATGCTACATCTTCTGTTCCAAGAACTTTTTTTAGTTCTTCAACAATTTGAAGGGTTAAGCGTTCTTGAACCTGAGGGCGTTTAGCATAGTATTGAACTATTCGATTCATTTTAGATAAACCAACAACAGTGCCTTTTGATATATAAGCTACATGTGCTTTTCCTACGATTGGAAGTAGATGATGTTCACAAGTAGAGTAGAGAGTGATATTTTTTTCTACTAGGATTTGTCCGTATTTATATTTATTATTGAAAGTGGATGCTTTTGGTTTATTATCGGGATGAAGCCCACTAAAAATTTCATTGACATACATTTTTGCAACTCTTTTTGGTGTCCCATTTATGCTGTCATCTGTTAAGTCCATTCCTAAAATATCTAGTATTTCAGCAACTTTTTCTTCGATCAATTCAATTTTTTCAGTATTGCTAATAGCAAAAGCATTAGCACGTAAAGGTGTAATAGCACTACTACTTAGATGATCGTCTTCATAGTTATCGATTGCTTCTTTAAGGGAATTATTTACTTTCATAGTATATTTAACGTATCACAAAGATAGGCATTTATGCTATATTTTTCCAACCATCTTCCTTTTAAGATGTTGTTTTAATTTATAGTTTCAAGATGTAAGATAATCTAACCGTTAATTGTTCCTTATTTAGTGTTATGTTATCAGTTAAGCCTGAAGAGAATAGTTGTTGTTGAATTTGATTATTACTAACAACAAGACTCAAATCTAATAAGCTTCCTCCAAAATTAATTCCAGCTCCAATACTACTAGAGGTAGTGCTGTTATCAAAGTTTTTTAAAGTAGCATCTTGTTTTATATACCCAGCTCGGATACTATAATTGCCAAAACGATATTCACCTCCAACCCTAAGTATACCAGCTAAATTTAAATTATTTATTATGAGGTCATTTTGATTTTCAAGATAGTAATCATTAGGCTCATTGAATTTTACTTTATTATAATTAACTTGAGTATATTCGACACTTATAAGTCCCTTTTTACTAAAAACATAAGCAAAACTTCCACTATATTTAGAAGGTGTTTTAAGACGGTAATTAGGAAATGTGTTAATTACATCATCTGTATCAATGTCTAACCCTTCATTACTTAAGACATATTGTTTTGTTTCTTCTGTAATCGAAAACCAAGTTGGACTATGGTAGCTTAATCCCAAACGTATGTTTTCATTTATCTTAGCAATAGTTCCTAACTGATACGATATACCTGTACCGTAAGTAAAAAGTTCATTATTGAAACTAAAAGAATTTATAGCTGAATCATCAGAATAGTTACTTTCATAAAAATCTATTATTTCTCTATATTCCAGTTTGTGTGAATTAATATTGATTCCGACATTGAATTTATTTAAATATTCACCACTAAAATTAAATGTATATTTTTTAATTCCACCATCTCTTGACACCACATACTCATGAAAATATCCTGCTGAAGATGAATAAACATTGCTTACATATAATATATTCAAATCAGTATTTTCTTTAGAATCAATAATATAAGATTGGAATCCTAAATATCCCTGCTGAGCATTAAAACCATAATTTTCTCCAAGATATGAGTATAAATCGGAATGACTTTCATCATCCATTAAAATAAAATTTTCAAGTGTAATACCTCGTGCATTATCCAAAAAATATTGATCAATACCATTAGTGTTATATCCGTCTGCCTCAAAGGAGTCATTAAAGTTTGCAGTCTTTTGATAATTAAAGGCAAAACTAATTTTAGACCATGGTTGATCTAAATCAACATTTGGATTTTTCTGTGAGTTTTTTAATACTAATACAAATCCAAGTTGATCAAAATCAATATCTCGGTGAATTATTTGGTAGTTACTATCTAAATAACTAGCATTATTTTGATTCTTGATGTTACTTACAGTTATTCCAAGTTGTGTGTTTTCAAAAACAGATCCAGCTGCAGGATTGTTTTGAAATGCTCCAAAGTCTCCACCAAGTGCTCCAAAAGTTCCCCCCATTGAAGTATATCGAGCTGTTCCACTCAAATCATCTGTACTGTAACGAAGTGCATCTTGAAGTGTTTGACCATTTACTGAAGTGGTAAAAAAAAGCATTAATATGACTTTTGAAAGTTGATTCATTAGTATTTTTTTTGAGTAAATTATAAATTATTAATTTCTTCTTTTAGATCTTGAAGAACGAGAGCTTGATCTAGGTGAAGAGCTACTTCTACTAATACTTCTAGTATTTGACCTTATGTTATTACTATTGTTTTTCAGAGAAGAATTATTTCTTGAATAACTTGAATTTCTGGAAGAAAATTCTGATGATGACCGATTTGAACCTGAATTATGTTTGTAATTATTTGAATTGTTATTAGCTCTTCTTCTTGAAGATGTTGGTGATGTTTTAACCTTGGTCATTAACTCTTCCGAACTGATTCTATTATCAGTATCTCGATTGATACTAGTTCCTCTTCTTGATCTTGAGTAAGCTCTTCTTGTATTTTGGCCTCTATTTCTAGCTACACTGTTATAATTTCTGTTATGTCTGTCATACTGATTATATCCGAAGTATGAATTATATCCATTAAACCTGTAATATGGGCTGAAACCCAGATTATATGGGTTATAAAAACCATAAGCAAGCGGAGTGAAGTATGGATTATATCCTCCCCAACCAAATCGGTTATATCGGAATGAATTGTTACCATAAAAACCTCTCCCAAAGTTACCAAAGCCAAAGCCATCATAGAAATATGGATCAAAGCCTAAGTATCCTAAGCTATAATCAATTGGGCTTCCAATTATATAAATATTTGTTTTTTGAGGAGCACTTCCCCATTGCCCCTGAAGACTTTGATTTCCAGAGTAATTGTTTACGTCGGTAAAATATAAATCTTCCGAAGAATCATCCCAATAATATTCTTTTGATTTTTCATTAAAATATTGAGAGTAAGATGTATTCCCTTTATTGATATTTTGTTCTAGCTGCTTTACCGGTCCTACCCGTTGTGTATTGTTATTTTGTTGAACTTTATCATCAGTAGCATAAATACCGTCCGAAGCATAGTACGAAGTCAGCTGAAAACTACCGCAAGCATGAAAAATCATTGTCAAAACGATTAGAACTGATGCTCTTAATATCGATGGGTGTACATGATTTTTCATAAATATATTTTTAATAATTAAACCAGATTTTAAAAAAAACAACAACAACTATTAATTCTTTTATATCTCATTCAAAATCTATGCCAGAAAGTATTTTGATTATGATATTCCTGATTATTTATAAACATAGCTATTATTTCATTAATTAACACTGACTGATATTTGATTTGATTTAATTAGTGAGAATTTAAAATTATGGATAAATAATATCTCTAAATATATACTTTTAATTTATGGTATAAAACAGATTAAGTTTTATGTTACATAATCAATTATTTAATATATTAAATAAATTAGTGTTTAAAAACGGATAAAGTAGACTAATAATTGATAAAATCAAATAACATTATTTATTTCTAGTTAAAATCAAAATGAAAACAATTAGTTTTGCACAATAATACCTTAGATGGTATGTAGTTTTAATTCTATTTTAAAATAATGTCAAAAAAACTAACAAAGCGATCAAAAGACTATTCTAAGTGGTATAACGAACTTGTAAATAAAGCTGACTTAGCAGAGAATTCAGCTGTTCGAGGTTGTATGGTAATAAAACCCTATGGCTATGCTATCTGGGAAAAAATGCAATCTGAACTCGATAAGAATTTTAAAGAAACAGGTCATCAAAATGCATACTTCCCTCTTTTTATTCCAAAAAATCTTTTTGAAGCAGAGGAAAAGAATGCAGAGGGTTTTGCTAAAGAGTGTGCTGTTGTTACACATTATCGCTTAAAAAATAATCCTGACGAACCTGGCAAGTTAATGGTAGATCCAGAAGCAAAATTAGAGGAAGAACTTGTTGTTAGACCCACGAGTGAGGCTGTAATTTGGACTACCTATAAAAATTGGATTCAATCTTATAGAGATTTACCTATATTAATTAACCAGTGGGCTAATGTAGTTCGCTGGGAAATGCGAACACGTTTATTTTTGAGAACTACAGAATTTTTATGGCAAGAAGGACATACTGCCCACGCAACAAGACAAGAAGCTTTAGATGAAACCATATTGATAAATGATATTTACGCAGATTTCGCACAAAATTTCATGGCAATTCCTGTTATTAAAGGAGTCAAGTCTGAAAGCGAGCGTTTTGCAGGAGCAGAACAAACCTATTGCATTGAAGCTTTGATGCAGGACGGAAAAGCACTTCAGGCAGGCACATCACATTTTTTAGGCCAAAATTTCGCAAAAGCATTTGATGTAAAATATGCAACTAAAGAGGGTGGACTTGAGCATGTTTGGGCTTCTTCTTGGGGAGTATCTACTCGATTAATGGGTGCTCTTATAATGACACACTCAGATGATAACGGTTTGGTTTTACCTCCTAATTTAGCTCCAATACAGGTTGTGATTGTTCCAATTTATAAAGGGGAGGAACAACTGTCGGAGATAACTAAAGCAGCTCTCAAAATTAAAAAGGAACTAATTGATTTAGGAGTAAGTGTTAAATTTGACGATCGCGATAATGTCAAACCAGGCTATAAGTTTAATGATTACGAACTCAAAGGTGTTCCACTTAGAATTGGTATAGGTCCTAAAGATCTAGAAAATAAATCAGTTGAACTAGCAAGAAGAGACACCTTAACTAAATTCATTGTGTCACAAACAGAACTTTCAGAAATAATTCCTGATTTATTAAATGAAATTCAAGAAACATTATTTAAAAAGGCTAAAAAATTTAGAGACGACCACATAAGTGAGGTAAATAATTTTGATGAATTCAAGAGGATTATAAATTCTAAAGGAGGTTTTGTATCTGCTCATTGGGATGGAACAGCGGAAACTGAAGATCAAATAAAAAAAGAGACTAAGGCAACAATTCGCTGTATTCCATATGCTTCTGAAGCTGAAAATGGAACTTGTGTTTTTACTGGAAAGCCTTCAATTCAAAGGGTTTTATTTGCTAAAGCCTATTAATCAGTACGCTGAAGGTTTTACATTTTAATGGATTTAAAATTAATAAAATAAACACTAAATATTTAGTTAAAAGGGTTGCAAGGTATATTAATTCGTTTTAAATTTGCAACCATAAAAAATGGCCCGTTCGTCTATCGGTTAGGACGTTAGGTTTTCATCCTAGAAAGAGGGGTTCGACTCCCCTACGGGC
>MDSY01094858.1_pt1 | contig 26428 bp, 17 predicted proteins | sample 811131 | NCBI WGS metagenome assembly MDSY01 (sample SAMN05326643, study PRJNA326480) | marine metagenome | isolation source: seawater | place: Atlantic Ocean: South West | collected 2010
CTACTCGGTGATAAACTATTAATAGAACTACTCGGTGATAAACTATTAATAGAACTACTCGGTGATAAACTATTAATAGAACTACTCGGTGATAAATTTACTAATTCATTAGTTGAAGTAATATCACATAAATCTTTACCATCTCCAATACATTCAAATATCATAATTAATTCCATATTTTGTGACAATCTTCTTGAAATATTAGAGACCGCATTTCTTAAAAAATCAGTTGCAATATTGACGCTAATATGACAATAGTGGTTTTTATCTAACTTATTTATATAATCTTTATACATCATACAACAATGATTTGAATTATAGATTGAATGAAGAATCTTGTTAGGGTTATATACATCTAAATTATTATTTATATCATAGTACATAATATCTTGGTTTTTAATATAAATTGATACTCGAGAACAAACATCAATTTCAAGTGGTTTAGCATGTTCATATCCAGTTAAATCAGGGTCTGTTGTTTTAACTCCATTTGGTAAAGTATTAGTATTTGCATTATTTAAAAGTTGTCGTTTTTTTGTTCTATCATTTAAAATCGTAGTATTTATAAAAATAGTCAAGTTATCTTTATACGTACCATCTTTATTTTGTAAGTTTAAATCTTGTATTTTATTAAAAGTTACATTTGCGTTTTTAATTGTATAATTAAAATTAACTAACATTGGGTCTCTGTAATAAATATGAGAAAAATATGAACAGTCATTGTTAATATTTACATTTGGTTTATTGGAACAACTACCCCAAAATCCATGAGAATTATCTTTTCTAGCACATGTATCATGATCTTTAAATCCAGCACAAACATTAATTACTTCTGATATTGTCATTTCTTTATTTCCTTTATCATTAATCCCTAAATTAGGTTGATATCTTATATTAAACCATTTTTCTCTTAATATTCGACATTTACCATCAACTATTTGAAATGCAACACATGGATTAGTTAAAGAGTTTGATAACCATCTTAATTCAGTACAAACCAAACAACATTCATTTAAAGTATTTATTGAATTGTATCTTAATGCTTCTAAACACATCTCAGGATAATCGCCATCACATTCGGGTAGTCTATTTGGAATCTCTGCACCATCTGGTAATCTTCCTAGCGGTTTTATTGCATTTTTTGATATAATACGAGTAAAATTATGTTTTTTAGAACATACTCCTCCTATTTGTAAATTGGATGCATCTGCTGAACCTGCTGCATTTCTCCAATAAAAAAAATCTACACCATCATTGCCACAATGTTCTAATTTTGATAAAGGTCTTCCACTTGAAGTATCTAAATTTCCTCTCATCATGATTTCACGATCTATTCTACATACACCATTATATAAATCAAATCTAATAGCTGCACCTCCGTGTGATATATCAGTTGCTTCATATTTCATTGCTTCCATACAACAATCAACATCATTGCCTAAAAAATTATATATTTCTACTCTTCCAAAATCTTGTAAACTATATTTTGATTCTCTTTCTACATCCGAAAAGGTAGACCCCCATCCACATCCAATGTTACCTGAACCTTTTATCCATCCTAATGAGGTTGGCTTCCAACCACCAATTGGAGGATAATCTCCTGAATTACCTCCCGAGTTTAAATTTAAAATTTCTTTACAACCATTATTAATAATTGTTTGATTTGATAAATTTATTTGATTATATGAATTATTATTTTTTTGAACACATACATTCCAATCTTCTCTACAATTATATGCAGGATAACAAGCAGTACCTTTTTCTATTATTTGTTCTAAAGTACCAACACCTGATGCTTGATAAGTACAAACTAATATTGAATTAATTGAAGCCCCTGCATGATATGAATTACATGATGACATACAATTTATATTATTAGATTTATCATAATTGATAATTGATTTTGCATTACTATATTCACTTAGCGAATTAAATAATATTATAATTAATAATATGATTAACATTTATAAAAATAAAAAATGATTGTTTAAATAAAATTACATTTGCATGAATCTTCTTTTAAGAAAAAATGAAATAAACTTTTTATAATACATATTAAATACGAATGCATAAAATTTCACTTCCAAAAATTTTATTAAATAAAAAGATTCACGTAATGAATCTTTTTAGAAATTACAATGGACAAACTGGTGGACAGATTATATACAATAAGCTTCGAGAAAAAAAAGTAGAAAATGTGTGGATATCAACAGGAGGAGCTGTAATGCCATTAATCGATGCCTTTTATAATGGAGATATTAATTATTACTTGCCATCTCACGAGCAATCAGGTGGACATTCTGCTACAGGATATGCTAAATCTACAGGTAAACCCGGTATATCAATTGTTACTTCCGGACCAGGATTAACTAATAGTTTAACACCATTAACAGACGCAATGAATGATAGTGTTCCTTTTATTCTACTATCTGGACAAGTGTCTATTAATACAATGGGAACACATGCTTTTCAAGAATGTCCTTCAGTTGATATGAGTAAACCAGTTACAAAATGGTCTATTTGTGTTAAAAATATCAATGAATTACCTCATATTATAGATGAAGCATTTAAGATAGCTACAACTGGAAAACCAGGCGCTGTTCACATTGATTTACCTAAATGCATAACATCTCAGAAATTAGAAGATATTATTATAAAAAATGATTATTTTTATAATAAAACTGTAGAAACAGAAATTCATGATCCAATTCTTAGTGAAACAATTAAAAAAATAAATAAATCTAAAAGACCCGTTTTACTTGTAGGCCAAGGATGTAACGATGCATATCAACTTTTAAGAGAATTTGCAAAAAGATCCAATATACCAGTTACTACAACAATTCATGCAATGGGTTGTTTTGATGAAACAGATCCATTATCACTTGAATTTTTGGGAATGCATGGAAATGTAGCTGCAAACTATGCTATACAAGATGCTGATTTAATTATAGCGTTAGGAACACGTTTTGATGATAGAATTACTGGTAATATTGATAAATTTGCACCTAAATGTTTTGAAGCTTATGAAAAAGGAGAAGGGGGTATAATTCATGTTAATATTAACAAAGATGAAATAAATTATATTCTTAATTCACATTATAATTTTAATATGGATTGTAAAAAATTTTTAGAAAAAGTAGTTCCTTTGGTTCAATCACAAAAGAGAGAAAAATGGAATAATCAAATTTATGATTGGAAAAATAAATATCCTTTTCAATATATTGAACCAAATGAAGGGATTAAAACTCAACAAGTTATTGAAGAAATAAATAATTGTTTATTAAGAAATAATTTTAAGAATTATTTTGTAACTACGGGAGTTGGAAATCATCAGATGATGTCTGCGCAATTTATAAAATGGAGATATCCAAAATCATTTATTTCATCTGGTAGCTTGGGAACAATGGGAGTTGGTTTACCATATGCGATTGGTTGTCAAATAGCTAATCCAAATAATTTAGTAATCGATATTGATGGAGATGGGTCATTTAATCATAGTTTACATGAACTTAAAACGGTAAATGATTATAATTTACCAATTAAAATTGCTATTCTAAATGATGCTACTTTATCAATGGTTAAAGCATGGGAAAAACTATTTTATAATGAACGATATACTGCAACAGACTTGGGAACAAATCCGAACTACATTGCATTAGCTGAATCTTTTGGAATAAAAGGTATTCAGTGTAATAACAAAGATGAATTACCGGAAATGATAAATTATTTTCTTAATTATGATGGACCTATTTTATGCGACTTTAAAGTTCAAAGTGATATATGTTTACCATTAGTTGTACCCGGATCATCAATAGATAATATGATTTTACATAATAATTGTACTGGTACAAGTACATATATAGGTAATGATATTGTACTTCCACCAAGTTAATTATATTTAGATTCACAAAGTGAATAGATATATAAATATTAAAAAAATTGATATTAAGAAATATATATCTATATATATAATATGTATAACCCATTTGTTGTAAGAATTGAAAATAAAAAGATAGATTTAACAAAATTAAATAATAAAGTTGTAATGTCAACACTAATTAATCAACCAATGTTTAGTAATGGATTTCATTTTTTCATTCATCGTACAAAAGATGCGATGGCAATAACTAACAAGTTAGAATCAAAAGAAAAGTTCTATCTAATTGTATCACCATTTGAACATCGAACACCTGATTGGAAAGAAGATCTTAATAGTAGAACTAGAAAATATTTTGGAATTACCAAAGAAGAACCTCGTATATTATCCCGCGCATTCTATAAAATGTGGGAAATCATGATGTACTTTAATTTGGGTAATGAAAAATACCATACTCATGCTGCATTAGCAGAAGGACCAGGTGCATTTATCCAAGCAGTTATTAAATATAGACAACAGTTTGGTTTTAATGATAATAAAGATAAGAGTTTTGGTGTAACCATTCATCCTGAAAAAGGGAATTATATTGAAATGGGAAAACAATTTATGAGTTATTATGATACAAAATTTCCAGGATTACTAAATATTCATAAAACTTATCCAAAAACAACTGCTCTAAAATATAAGTCTAGAGATAATGGTGATATTACGGATGTAAAAACTATTTCTAATTTTAAAAAGGATGTTAAAAAATCAAAAAGATATGCATCATTAGTAACAGCTGACGGTGGATTTGAATGGGATAATGAAAATTATCAAGAACAAGAAGCATATCGATTAGTTTTAGGACAAATTGTAGGAGCACTTAGAGTACAAGATAAAAGCGGGGCTTTTGTATTAAAATTGTTTGAAACATTTACGGATGTTACAATTAAAATGATAATGATTGTCAGTAGTTTTTATGAAGAGGCATACGTTTTTAAACCATTTTATTCAAGATCTTCAAATTCTGAAAGATATTTAGTAGTAAAGGGATTTAAATATGATCAAAAAAAAGATAAAAAGTATATTGATTCACAATTAGAGGTACTTGAAAATGTTCTCACTCAAATGAACACAAATATGTTTACTTCAGACATTTTTCCTGATCTTGAAATATCTAATACTCTTCATAATCAGTTTAAATATATTAATATTAAAATAGCTAATAAACAACAAATTATGATAAATAAAATTGTTCTATATATTAAAGGAAATAATTATTTTGGAGAAAAATATCATAATTATCGTGATGAACAAATGAAAGCAGTAAATTGGTGGGTAAATACTTTTTATCCTGATAATAAAAATTATAAAAAAGTACAAAATACAAACATTGGTGAACTTGAAAAGATGATTCATTATAATATGAAAGAAATACAAAATTTTTCTAAAACTTTAATTTCTAGTAAATAGATTCACAAAGTAAATAGATCTATCAACTAGTTTTGATAAATTTATATTTTTTTAAATATTCTAAATCTAATGACTGTTTTTTGTTAAAGTCTATATTCATCAGAGTTGATAAATTCTCTAAAGATGTTTCTGATAATATATTTGATGGATTATCTATATATTGTATTAAAATATTTATTTTATTTTTTAATCCCTTATTGTAAAATTTATAACTTCTGTTTAAACTTTTGATTATTCTTAATATATTTTTAGTTTCTTTATTTTTGACTAAATTATAGTCTTGTAGATATTTTTCATCATACTCGTATAATGTAGTACTAATTGTTTGGACTAAACTATTAAATCTTGTATCAATATTTTCAAACTTTTGAAAAGAGTTAGGGTCTTCAGATAAAATTTTTTTTATTTGATCTATGATAAGTTTAATAGCAGGTAGTTTTTGTTTCCATTCACCACGTACATCTGCTTGATTAATTGATGACATTAAATTATATATTAAATTTATTTTTTGACCATTTCTTTTATCTCTTACTAAAAAACTAAAATTCTTAATTTTTTGAGATAAGTTATCTTTGGATAATTTATCTTTAATACCAACTTTCATAATTATTGAATTATTTGAGTTGTCTTGATTTATTTTATCTTTAATTTCTTTAAAACCTATTAATAAGTTACTTTCAAATGTTGAATAGTCATCTGGTACATCTCTAGTTCTTTCAAATAAAATTGTTAAATTCTCAATTATATATTTATTAGTTTTATCCTTAATATTAGATAAACTTCTACTTTCAATTGCTTCAATAAAAGTATAAAATTCAGATAAATTATCAATATTATGAATTGTTATCAATATTAAAAATCTATCAAGTCTTTTTACATATTTTATATTTGACCATGGATATTCTGATTCATAAAAAAACATTTTTACATAATCTTTAATTAAACCGATTACATTAAAAATATTAATATTTGATTTATTATATTTTCTTTGTTCAACGTAATTAAGTAAATTTGAACCTTTGTAATAAAAATCTGTTTTATTTGGAACAGCAATATCTAATAATTCAACACCAATATCTGAAAAGTATATATTTTCATTGATATCTTCTAATTTAACCTTTATATTTTTTTTAATTCTATGTAAAAAGAAACTATTAATTTTACCATCTACACCTTTTTTTAATTCTTCTTCATTAGAAAAAAATGTCAAAGATTCATTAGCATAATAATAAACACTATAATCATCTGAAGATATATTTTTCACAAGTGGTAAGTTATCTTCAATATGACTGCCATTTATTGGTGGAAAGTCCATTGTAAAAGTTACATAGAAATTTTTTTTTTTTGGATATTTTTTAAAAAAATATAAATCATTTAAATTTTTCTTAATTAATAAATTGTCACTATTTAAATTAATTAATTGTTTTTTGTACCGACCAGCGGATCTCATCGGTACATTAATAGTTTTATCTGTATATATTGTAGAAATAGTTTTTAAAATATTTTTACCATAATAATAATTTAATTCAACTAGTACAATATCTTTTTCTTCAATACCTTCCTTAACAAAGATTTCATTAATTTCCTGTTTAATTTTAATTGCAGCTTTATCTATATTAAATTTAATATGAAGATTCTTCTCTAATATTTTTTGATAATAGATACACTTTTGAGATACTTTCTTATTTACTAAATGATAAATATAGTAAAAAACTTTGTCACTTAATTTAGGATTAATTAATATTGTAAAATCATAATCTGATCTTTTATCTTCACCTATTTTTTTTAAAAAAAAGTTTTTTAATAAGGGGTGATTATTACCTTCAAAAGTTAAAAATTTGTAATATAATGTATAAAAATTCATACCTCCTTTTAAAACAAATTTTATATCATTTTCTGTAACCTTTGGATGAATTTTAGCTACTTGTTTTACAACTTTTTTAATTAAAGTATTCATTTCTGAAGTAATATTTTTAATAAATTCTGTCTTAAAATCTTTCTGATTTGTAAAAATTTGTTTTAAGAACAAACAATTTAAAATTGACTCGGATGTATTTTTTATTATTTTTTTTAGTTTATCTTCTGGTGATAGATTATTTATATTTTCTCTAATCATTTCATTCATTTTTTTATTAAAAATACCATCATCTTCTTGATAAGTATTTTTTAATATTGAAGGAATAATATATTTACTTTCATCATAAACAAATTCATTTTTATAAAAAAAATCAACATCTATATTTTCTTCATTATAATCATTTAAATCAAATTTAATTGTAAATAATTCTGGAAATTCTATTTCACTATTTACTGAAACATTATTTAAAATATGTTTAACTCTTCTATCATTATCATCTTTATTTTTAGCAGTAAATAAAAATTCATAAATCTGATCAGAGGTTGGATTAATATTTTTCATAAATAAAATATTATTAGCTTTATGTCCTAACATTTGTTTGAACCAACTGTATCTAAATTGAAAATTATTGAGATTTTTTAAATAATAAATATCAAAAAGTACAAATTTTAAAAAATCCATTTTAATTGGTCGTAAAACCTTTCTCCTTAAAAATTCATCAAATCTTAATTTTCCTTCATAAGTTTTTTTAAAAAGTATGGTATCTCCATGCCCAGTGTGCCAATAAAAATTAATATATTGACTAATAACAAAATCTAATCTATTACTATTAGAAATAGAAGGTAGGAGTAATCTATTATCATTTTTTTTTGTATTACTAATACTAATTTTTGTATTAATTAAATATAATATATTATAAAAGTCTTGATATGTAAGATCATCTCTTAAGTTAAGACTACCTGTATCTTTTTTGTAATATACATCTAAACCAAATAAATTATCTAATAAGATTAAAATTACTAAAGGATGACCCGGTAATTCTTGTGCAAATGGATCATTCAATATAGGTCTACTTATTCCATAACTTTTCTCTAGAAAATCATCACCTAATTGATCTTTTATAACATTTAATGAATCTATTAGTTTATTTCTAAAACTTGTAAAAATTTGATGTAACTGTTTTATTACTTGAAATGATTTATTAGCATTTCCATAAAAATCTTTTATATTGGTTTTAAAAAAAAAATCTTTTACAATTGGATCAGTAATTTTATTAATTACTAAATCATTTTTTTCATTTTCATTTTTGTAGTCTAAAACTAAATAACATAATAATTGAAAAGTAGTTGCACCGCTACAAAAATTAAATCTCTTATTGTAAACATTTGATCCTACTCTATTAAAAAATGACCATGGATAAATTGTTGATAGTTTTATTTCATTATCTGTTGAATTATTTGCGTATCTGTAATGCTTAACAAAATATCCATTTTCAACTTCACCATCTTCATTATGTTGTTGAATAACATAGGAAGCCTTTCTTTTGTATCCAGTTGTATTCTTTGCATTAGATAAATCATAACAAAATATATTATTAGTTGTTCTTTTTTCACATCTTATCAATAAAGAATATATTAGAACTGAAAAATTAGTACCACCTATTTTTTGATATAATTCGTGAAAATTTTTTATAGTTTTTTTTAACTCATCTTTGAGGTTTTTTATGTAGTCGGCTTTATTATTTGATAGAATATTACTTAATTCAGTAGAAGTAGGATTAAGTTTTTCCAAAATATTTGTTTTTTCCATGTTGATATATAAATCAATTAACACATTATTTACAATATTTTCAATTAATTCATCTTCATTTTCATCTGTTAAATTTTTAATACCATTAACTATCAGAGGATAATCATCACTCAATGCAAGTAATTGTAGAATAGTATTATCTCTAAAAATAACTCCATCTTCTCTAATTGAAATATAATCTTTTAAAAATAATTTTTTATCAAGATAAAAAAGATAATTTATTGTTGATAAAATGTTTCCTAACGTTTCATTTTCATTTGCTAATAATAAAGCTAATGAATAAATACTATTCATTGTATTAGCGGATAGTATAGAAGTAAAACTATATAAAAAATTAAGCCTTTCTATTAAAGAAATATGATCTTCCTGAATTTCTTCTAAATGTAAATCTTCAATTAAAAACTTTTTCAATTCATCAAACCTATGTGCAATAATTAACTTACCGTTATTTTTGTAAAAAATATGCATTGGTTCATTATCTGTTAATCTAACTTCGCTCATTTTAAAGATACAAAACTGTTCATTGAGTTTTCGTGAACCTCTATACAAGATATAATCTTTTGTAAATTTTGATAAATCTAAATTTTTTACAGGAATATTATTTCTTTTAAGAATTTTTATAAAAAATAATTTTCTAATAAATATATATATATTTTGTATATCATCAAACTTGAAACGTGTTGACTTTAATTTACTTAAAGGTGATTCTACATATACATCTGGGATTACAATATCTCTAAAGTTTTTACCACCTTTACTATTTCCAATCATAACATATTTCCTTTTATCATTAATATATATTTTTTCCATAATTTTACTAAATTTATCACTATCTTTAATTAGATATCTATGTGAAAAAGATTCGAGTTCTATTTGATTATTATTTATTTTTTCACACATTACTTTAAAATAAGTAAGATGGTTTTTTAATTCTTCTAATTTTTCAAAGTTAAATTTATGAATACCTAGTTCTTTAATATTTTTTAATTTTTTTAGTAAATTAGATAATTCACTTTTAGTTAAATCATCAGAATTACTATGAGTTTGTAACTTTTCGAGTGATTCTATTACTGTTTTATTAATTTCATCAATTTGTTTTTTGGTTTTTTTATCAATATTATATTGATTAGAAAAACAAGTTTCTTTAATATTTAACCAATCAGTTTGACTTGCATTAATAATTATAGGAATAAATTTTATCATTTCATCTTGATTGAAATTACTTTGAATAAACTTACTTATTTCTAATACAATTTCATCATCTATTTTATAATCTAAAAAATCTTTTATTTGTTTAGATGATAATTTTTTTATATTATTATAATGTTTTTTAAATGAAGAATTAAATAATATATCTTCTAATAAAAATTCCATACTATATAAATTAATTTACAAAATAATTTATATAATAATATTTATTTATTCTTTTTTTACATATTTTTTTTCTAGGATTTTACCTAATTTTTTTTCCTCTTCAAATTTGTCTGATCCTTTATCAATTTTACCAATACTTTCCAGCATTTTATCTAATACAGATAAATCTTCATTTTTAATTATTTTCTTTATTAAAAATGGATATTTATCATATTGTTCTGGATATCTTTCAAGATATTGTAATTCAATTTTAAAAGGATCTGTTAAACCTTCTGCTTTAATAACTTCTACATTTATTTTTACATCAGTTATTACTTTTTTTAAATTAATTTGGCTCATATATATAACTAATAAATATATATTTATATATTATTTTTTATATTTGATATTATTATTGGTTTAAGTTGAAAAAATTTATCATTATTTGGATTATAGTAAACTAATCCTTTAATATCATTACTGTCAGGTCCATGAAAATTATTAAATTTATAAAATCCATAATATAATCCAATTATATATCCTATAATTGCAAATAAAAAATACTGGTAGATAGTCATATTATCTTAAAAGATATTTTAAATATTAATAAATTTAAACTTATATTTTTTACTATTTAAATTTATGTTTACTCATATAAATTAATTCAATATCTTTTTTGTCATTAATTAATAGTTTATCGTTTAATAGTTTGTCTATATTAAGGACAGTATTTGATGATAAAATCTTAAAAGGATATTCAATATTATTAATAAGTTTTTGAATAATATTATCTTTATATTCTTTCAAATTGGTTTGTAATAATTTTTTAATCTGTTCTTTTATTTTAGAATCAACTTTTTGGTTTATTTTTCGAATTATAAGTATAAAATTATTAAGGATCGATACTATTTTTTTTTCTATATCATTTTTTGAAATTTGTTTAAATTTTGGATTATTAATATCAGATTGCTTAAATAGACTAGAAATAGTATCAATAAACTCCTTATTAGACAGTATTTCATCTAGTAAATCATTATTACTATTTTTATGAGTTGTTAATATTGTTAGTAATTTTTTTAATGTTTTTACTAGTAATATATTATTTATTAAATATTTGTAAATTAACCACTCTGTTTTCATTTTTTTATAATTAGTATTAATTTTATGAATTTTTGATAAATAGGTAGAAGGTTCTATTTTAAATATAATTTCATTAAAACTAGTTGATATATTTGAAATAAACTGATCAAAACTTTTATCTTGTATTAATTTTTCAGTTTCTTCTAATTCATTTATTTTATTTTTTAATTTAGTCAAGTTATCTATTACCATTTTATTAATTTTACTAGATAAATCATTAGAACCAGCATTTTTAATTTGTGTTATGCTCTTAATAAATTTTTTAAATTCGTCAAGATTATCTATATTATGAATAGTAAGTAATATAATAAATCTATCAAGTCTCTTAAAATATTTATTATCATCCCATGGATATTCTGCAACTAAAAATAATATTTTATTGTAATCATAAATTAATCCTTCTACAGTATAAAGAATTATATTATTATCCTTATAATTATACATTTTTAACATATCTTGGTTTGTTTTAGCAAAGTCTATGGTTGAATTTAAATGATAAAAATCTAGTTTAGTAGGAACAGAAATATCTAGTAGTTCTATTCCAGTATTAAAAAAATATACAGATTTTTTTTTATCAATACATGTTACTTTTATATTTTTTTTAATTCTATGCAGATAAAAATTATTTGGATTTTTTTTTTTAGATAGATCATCTTTATTAGAATAAAAAAGTAGACTTTCATTTGCATAATAATATATACTATTAGCAACACCTGGTAACATATTTACCATTGGTATTAAAACACCATTTTTATTAAAATTTGTTACATAGTAATTTTTTTTAATAGGACTCTGTTTTAAATTAATTATTTTTTTTTCTAATCTTTTACTTTCAGGTTCACTCATATCTTCGTTTTTATTTAAATCAAATAATTTATTATTTGATGAAATGTATGATGCTATATTAATACTATCATTTGATTGTATTTTTCTATTTCCAAACATATATTTAATATCTATAGTTTTAATATATTCACCTGGTTGTGAAGATTCCATGATTTTTTGATTAATATTATATTTAATATCGTTTGCTAATGTCGTTAAATCTAATAAGATGTGCATATTTTTTTCAAGAATCTGTTGATAATATATAGATTTTATTGTAACCTGTTTATTTATTTCTTTGAATAAATTATAATATATATCATCTTCTAAAGTAGGATCAATTAATATTATAAAATCATAATCAGATCTTTTATTTTTTTCTATTTTATCTTCTAAAAATTTTTTTAATTTGGGATAAACTCTATCTATTTTATTTAAAAATGTATAATATAAACTATAAAAATTTATCCCTCCTTTTAAAATAACTTTGACTTTATTAGGTGTTATTTTATTATGTTTCTCTTTAATATTTTTATTACATTTTATTCTCGAGGTATTTACCGCATCTTTTATACTTGCATAAATTTTTTTTATAAAATCCATTTTAAAACTTTTATAATTAGAAAATATTTCTTTTAAAAAAACATCATTTAGAATAGATTCTGTAGTATCTTTAATAATTTTTTTATATATTTCTAATTTTGATAATTCACTTTTTTTTTTTATATATAGGTTATCTATATCTAAAAAAATAGAATCATCATAATTATCATTTTTTAAAATACTTATAACACCCGTTTCTCCTATACTTTCATGAGTCTCCTTATAAAAATCTACTAAAATATTATTAATATTAGAATCATTTTCATCTAACTTAATTTTATTAAATTTTTTATTTTCTAGCCAACCCATCTTATCATAATTATTTAATAAATATTTATTAATTTCATCTGATTCATCACTATTATTAGCACTATTAATAAATTGATTTATATCTTCAAATGATGCTTCTTTTAAAACATTACTATAATATAATATATTTAAATAACTATCATCATCACCAAATGGATATATACCATATTGATTTGATTTTATTATATAAATTACTAAATATTCAAGCGAATTATTCGAAATTACCAATTCATCAAGTAATATTTTTAATTTTTGCATTAGAAATGGTTTAGATTTATCCTTAGTATCACCATGACCAGAATGCCACATAAAATCTATATTTTTAACTGTAAACGTAAACTCATCCGGGTTTATTCTATTAACAACCATGCTTTTACTAGGATTTTTTTTATTTAATATCGTGATTTTTGGATTTATTTCACTTAATAAATTATAAAAATCATCAAAAGTAGGTGTTGTTTTAGTAAAATTTAAAAATTCTTTTGATATTTCTCTAGAAGGGTTATAATCACTTGTATATATTTTTTTTGAATTAAAAATTATATCTAAAAGTATATAAATATACAAAATATGCCCAGGTAATTCTTTATGTATTGATGTTGACTTACCATAATTGATTTTGATAAACGTTTGCGCAAAATCTAGGTTAATATCTTCAAGCTTACTTTTAACTGGAGCTAAAATTGTTTTTAATATTTTATGAAATGCAGTAATAATTTTGTTATATGATTTTTTTGGATCTTTATAAAAATTGTAAATTGAGGTAGTATTAAAAAAATCTTTTATTAAAGGAATTTTAATTTTTTCAATAATCTCGTCTAATTTAGTTGGTATTTTCTTACTATAATCTAAAATTAAGCAACATAATAATTGAAATAATGTAGTTTCACTACATAAATTTTCTTTAGCTTGTTTATTAAAAAAATTCCAAGATATTCTATCTAAAAACTTATCAGATTTTTTAGAATTAACATAGTCTACTATCAATGGATATTTATTTTCATCATTTTCAGTCCCTGAAAAATATGCGTCATTTGCTAAATCTAAAACATATGTGTTTGAATCATTTTGATTAATCATAAAATTCATTAATGCAACTAAAAATATATTTCCATTTATGTTCCCAATATAACTAATTAATTCAATTAAATTTTTAATAATTAATCTAATTTCTAGATCAAAATCTTTTTTATATTCTTCTCTTGTTTTATAATAAATATCAGTTAATTCAGTATCTTTAGATTTATTATTAACATCAAAATTATCTAAAATCTTTAATTTAGAAAAATTAATAAATAAATCTAAAGATAAATTATTATTAATAAAAATAGTTAAATTGTCTACCCCTGGCATTCTTTGTGCTTTAGTATTTATTATTCTAAATAATAAATCATAATTAGTATTATATGCTAAAATACTTAATATTGAATATTGTTTGGCTAGAGCAGTATTATCACGAATACTTAAATGATCATCTAAAAAAAATTTCTTTTTATGATAAAATAAGTATTTTATATTATTTATTACATTTGCAAATTCTGTGTATTGTTTAGATAAAATATCTCCTAATAATATATTAGTATAATCTAATTTAATTTCATTTTGTATAACAGATAAATCAATTGTCTTTTTATTCCTACCAGGCATTTGTCTGATAAATGATGTAGGTGGTGATTTCGGTAAAAGTATATTTCGAGTATTCATTATTGAAATATAACCTATACCTTGCGGTGTAAAATTAGAATATTGTTCTTTTAAATATGCACTTAATTTTATTTTCAAGTCGGGGATCCATGCGCTCGCCGCATCATTATCAGATACTAATAATTTACCATCATTTAAAAGGATAATTTTGTACCTGTTGTTAAATTTCAGGGTTCGATGTACTTCATGGAGTCTTACCTTAAATTCAAATTTCATACCTAGTTCATTTTGTGAATTAATATCTAAATTTTTAAATTTATTATCATAAATACGATATCTATAAAGAATATAACTATCATATCTATTAGATAAATCTAGTTTTAGTAAAGAAGGATTAATTTTTCTTAAATTTTGAACTAATCTAGATATATTAATAAATTTTTTTATATTTTCTATATTTTCTATACTTAATTTATTTAATATAGTATTATTTAAATTGTGTTGGTTAATAAAAATTTTTATAGCTTCATTCGTATGCGGTGGTATCTTTTTCATAATTTTTGTTATTTTCATATTTTCGGTGGAATCTAAATTAGTTAATATTCTAATAATTTCATTTAGATCGTCCAAAGTTTTTTTATCATTACTTGAATTAGCTATTATTTTTTTTAAATCTTTGATTGTCATTTTTTTTTTTAAATTATGTAAATCCAATAAATAAATAAGTTTATCCTTATCATTGGTTAAAAAATTAAGAAGTAGTTGAATAATTGCATCGTCTGCATTTTTTAAAAAGCGAGATATTTCTATTTCATCAGTATCTTTTAAATTTAAATTATATAGATCTTTATTAATAATTTTTTTATTATTAAATATTAAATTTAAATTACTTGTTAATTCACCTGTTTTAAATATATCAGTATAATGTTCCATATATAATTTTATATAGATATAATTTTTTATAGATATAATTTTTTATAGATATAATTTTTTATAGATATAATTTTTTATAGATATAATTTTATATATATAATTATATCTATAAAATTATGGTAAATAACGAGGAGAGTTTAGCTTATAAAGTTTAATTTTAAACTCTCCTTTAGATTCATTAAGATAAGGTAATTTAATAATATCATTATCATAAAGTTCTCGATTTCCTTTAACTTTTACTGGTAATTTCGCAGGAAATGAATTACTATCATTACCTACTGCAAAATATTCCCATTGTGAAGAACCTGGGTATATTTGTCTTCCAAAAAGTTGTAAAGTTTTTTCATCAGATTTCCGGATAACTATACCTTGAAGAGTATAATCATCAGGATAACCTCTTGTAGGTATATTAATTTTCTTTTTTATTTTAATTTTATGACGTAAATGTTGTGGTAATCTCCTCTCAGGTGGGAAATCTACTTTATGAATAACTTTTACGTCTCTAATTTTAGTTTCTCTTTTAATATCTCTTAATTCTTGAGAGATTATTTTTAATTTATCATTAAGTATTTTTGCAGTATTATCTGTAGTTGAAGGATTAATCATTTTAGGATAATGACTCTGAAATTTATATTGATGATAAACTAAAAAAATTAAAATTAAAAGTAAATATATTTCCATATAATTTGTCTTAGATATTTATAAATATATTTGTAAATATTAGCTAATATTTAATCTAAATAATTAAGATCAGATAAATATATATATATTAAATCATAGTTTTCTCTTACATATTTTCGTTCAACTTTAACCATATTTTCATATAAAAAAGTAAAATAGCCTAAAAAAGGGATACTTGTATTATTTATATTATTAACTGCTTCGTATAATTTTTTATTATCTCTAAAATCATGGTTAGATAATAAATACTTTATTAATAATGATACATTATATTTAATTGTGGACATATTATTACAAATAGTAGTAAATAGTAGTAAATCTTCTGGTATAATAGAAGTTACATCAATGTTATAACAATCATCAATTAGAAATTTTAATGACGGTATATCAATTTCAGACAAAGATTCTTTATTTTTGAAAAATATAATGAATTTATCAGTAAAGATTTTGTTCATATCTATATAGATTGATATTTTAATATTTAGCACAATAATATATTATAATATAATCTTCAGGATTATTAGATAACTTATACTTTGCTGGAAAAATAAATTTAAACTTGTTTATTTCTTTAAGTACATATTCTGATAATGAAATTATTAATGTAATTTCTTCTAAATCACTAACATTTAATCGACTAGTTAAAAATATATTTCTTAAAAAAAAATCAACATCATCAAATTCTGTTTCTATATCTTTTTGATAATAAACATCAAATATTTTTTTTGTTAAATCAGTTGGACCATAGTATGTACTAGGTAAAGTCCAAGACCAACTAAATGTTTTATATTTATTAACATATATACCAAATACTTCTGTTTTATATTCCCTATCAAGTTCAGGAAATTCAAGAATACTTCCTTTTAATTTTATTCTATTTTTCATTTTTTTTCTATTTTCACCATGAACTTGATTAAATTCATTAATAATAAGATGTTCGGTTTTAAAATTAGTTATTTTTTTAAAATGTAACTTAAGTGCTTCATTAACTAATAGTGATAATTTTTGTTCCATATATTTAATATAGATATTTAATATAATTATTTATATAATTAATATATAAATAATATAAATAATTATATCAACAATTATATATGGATTTAGTAAAATTAAATCAATCAGAATCAGGTAGATTTTTTTATAATGTACTTGTTGGGATTGTTACGTCTACTATAATGGATTTATCTGGAAATATTACTAATAATTTATTAGTACCATTATGTATGCCATTTAGTAAAGAATTAGTTTTAAAATTAAAAGGAAATAAAAATAAAAATAAAATATTACTTGGTAGAATATTAGTTTTTTTAATTAGAACTATTACCGTATATTTTATAATATCAATTATTATAAAAAGATTCACATAGTGAATATATTCACAAAGTGAATAGGTCTAGTAAAATCATATATTCGCTACGTAAATCTTTTTATGTTGCAGAAAATATAAAAAAAACCTTTAAATATAATATCTATTATGTTAATGATGAATATTATTTATATTCTATTCCAAGTTTCTAGTTTTATTTTAATTTCATTAGCTTGCATTGATATTAATAGAGAAAATAATACAAGACAATACGCTGATACACAATACACTGATACACAATACACTGATACACAATTAACTGATAATGATGGTAATTCCTTTATTATAATTACGAATGAAGATAATATTATATCTCATGAATTTACAGATAAAAATATATTTAATGAATTTAAGAAAGTATTAGAAAAGAAAGATAGCTTTAATTTTTCAGAAGAGTCTGTTCTTAAAATTGATAAAAATATATATATAAATAGATGGATTAACAATAATAATTTAGGAGATATAATTGAAAATAAAAAAGGTATTATAATAGATATTAATAGTTTAGAAGAAAATTTACCTTTACAAGATTTTAAAAAATTCTTAAAAAATTTAAAAACTTTAGAAAAGGTATGTTTTGATAATTCAATAATTTTATTTATAATTGGTGAAAAGCCGTATTATGAGTTTATTGATGAACATAAATATTTTAACAGTATAAATTATGTTTCACCTTATCATTATACAAAAACATGGACTTTTGGTAAACCAATTAAACTTCCGGTAGGCAAGTTTGGTAAAAAACCATTTAATGTTTCAATAAATGAAATGATATCTGATATAAGTAATCAATATGGTATTTTAACTAAAGATCTCACCGTAGTTTATTTTGATAAATCTTGTAATAGTATTAATTATAACTGTGATCATTTATATATTAAATAATTATAAAACAAGCTGTCTGTTTAAAATACGATCTCTTTCTTTTTTCTTAAGTTTATATAAAACTATTAAGATAACCTTACCTGTTATTTTAATTATTTTAAAATAAAGAGAAATTAATCCACCTAAAATACCAAGAAATTCTGTTGATAATAATTTAGTATTTTTATATTTTAAAGTAATATATTCAACTAAAATTGCTAATGTAAAGCTAAATATAATTTGTTGCATAAATATAAACTTGTGTCTAAATTTATTAGATGTTTCTAAATTATATATTATATTTTTTTTATATTCATAATTTTTTAAATCATTTTTAACTAAATCATCATAGTAAACAGGTTTATCATAAGATACATGCGAAAGATAAGGGAAATTCCATGTTAAAATTAATAAGGAAAAAGAAGTACTTAAAAATAAATATATAAAATTATTAAAAACATTTAAAAAATTTAATGTTGGTAATATTATTGATATTGGTATTAATACAGTTTTATGATTTATCAAAACATGACAAGTAGTTAAAAAATAAGTATCATATTTATCATCTTTAATTAACTCCATATTATATATATTTATATATATATTTATATATATTCACTTTACGAATCTTTATATTAATTTAACTTAAAAAAAAAATAACTAAATACTAATAGATAGTATAATGGAAAAAAAATCAAGATTTTGTAATAATTGTGGTAATGTAGGTCACTATGTTAGACAATGTAAAGAACCGAAAACTTCATATGGTATAATTGCTATTTCCTATAAAGATAATATTAAAGATAAAATTGATAAAATAAAAAAAAATTTGGAATATAATTACATTGATGTAAATAACTATAATTACTTGCATTTAAATAATATAAATCAAATAAGCAATTTTTATAATTCAATTAAATTTTTAATGATATGTAGGAAACATAGTTTAAACTATATTGAATTTATTAGAGGTAAATATAACACATTTGAAGCAGCTATTTGTATGCTGAAGTTTATGTCAAAAAAAGAGGTTAACGACATTATCACACGTAATTTTGATTATTTGTGGAAAAATGTATGGTTAGAAACAAGTAATACACATTTAAAAGAATATAAGAGATCAAAAAATAAATTTACAAGTTTTATTAATGAAGATAATATAAAAGAAATTAAAAAATTAAATATAATTTATGATAATCCAGAATGGGGTTTTCCTAAAGGACGAAAAAATATGTATGAAAAAAATATTAATTGTGCAATTAGAGAGTTTAAAGAGGAAACACAATATTTTATAGAAGATAAAAATATATCAAAAAATATTCTTCCAATTAACGAGATATATACAGGAACTGATGGAAACCTATATAAAAATATATATTATATAACAATGGATGTTGATGAAGAAAATTACGAAAAATTAAATAATAATGAAGTAAGCTGTATTAAATGGGTTACATATTTAGAAGCAACTAAACTACTTAGACCATATTATAATTCTAAAAAAAGAATTCTAAATAATATGATGATGTTTTTAATAAATCTTACTAGAATTAATAATAATAATGATATATTATTAGGTTAATTTATTTAATAGATTCACAAAGTGAATATATTAAATAAATTAAAACTGCAATATTAAAATTAATCTATTCATTTTAACGATTCATAATTTTTTCAATTAACATTTTTTTTAAATCTTTTTTCTTGTATTCTATTTCTTGAATATCACACATTTCTTGAAGATCTTTTTTTAACATTTTTGTTAATTTTTCAACAGTGTAGTAACTTTTATTTTTAGAAATAAAAACACTTTTTGTTTGAAATATATCTTCAATTTTAATTGAATTGTAACTAGTTAAATAATTAATAATATCATCATATATAAAAATTTTTTTTTTCATAATTAAAAACTGGTTCATAATTATTATTATTTTTTGCTAAAATTATAAAAGGTTTATAAAAATTTAGATTTGTTTCATTCATATAATATGATATAATTTTACTTGTTGTGTTTTGATAATCTAATATTAGTATATTTGTATGTAAACAAAAAGACAAAACATATAATATATCTAAAGATTCATTAATATTCTTACATTTTATTAGATTTAAAATTGCTTTTTCGCCTCTAACAGAAGTAAAGTTATTATTAATATCTTTATAATTAAGTTTCCAATAATTTCGGAGTTCATTAACAAAACAAGTACCCAATGAAAATTTATCTTCTTTATTTTTGTAAATATATTCTGTATTTATTAGATTTAATATTGATTGAATTAAACTAATATTTTTTCCCTCATTTTTATTTAAAATACCTATTCGGAACATTGGAATATCGAAATTAAAGGTATCAATGGGTTTTACAATATTAATATTATTTATAAAACTATCTTTTTTATTTGAGAGATAGTTAACAATTGTGTCAAAAGTAATTTCCATTATTAATAATAAGTTAATATCTCCTTAAGTGTTTGGTCAAAAAAAAATATATCATTAAATATATATGCATATGGGACCAGATGTCTGGGGACCTCACGGATGGAAGTTTCTACATTATGTTACTATAGGTTATCCTGAAAAACCAACTAGTGATAATAAAAAAAAATATAAAACATTTTTTAATTTAATTCAAACGGTACTTCCTTGTGGATTATGTGCTGCAAATTATAAAAAACATCTTAACGAATATCCATTATCTGATGAGATTTTATCAGATAAAAATAAATTAATTAGTTGGTGTATTAAAATGCATAATTTAGTAAATATTGAAAATAATTCTAAAGTATATTCAGATGAAGATGCTTTAAAAATAATTTTAAATGAAAAATCATGTTCAAAAGAAAATAGTTTTAGTAAAGATATATTAATAATCATTACCATTATTTTTGCAATTTTTTTATTTTTATTCTATAAAAAGCTTTGTAAAAATATAAATAAAAATTGAAAGAGTGATAGAGAAAGCATAGCTTTCTCTATCATTTCCTATTAACTTTATAACTAGGAGAACAAAGTTCTCCTAGTTATAAAAATTGAAATCATATTATCATTTAAAAAATTATAACATGTCTACACTTATTGATAAATATAATATTATTAACATAGATGCTTTTCCTGATATTTCTGAGGAAAATATATATCGAGATCTTTTAAATAATAATAATAATTTATTTGATTATGAAAAAATTTTAAATTTAAAAAGAGAAGTTAGTCCAACACTTATAAATGGATTAATTAAACATCGAGTAAAAGAAATTAAAAAAGAATTGAATTATCAGATTACAAGAGAAAAAAATATTAACATTGATAATTTTACAAAAAAAATGTTTGATTGTATAGAAAAAATTAGATTAGTTGGATTATTAAATAATAGATGTTTACTTCCAAATAATGAAAAAATTTTTGGTGATTTCTCAGAAATTGATACTTTTGTAGAAAATTTTAAAAAAAATATTATAGAAGATACTAAAATTAGATATATATTTTTTAAAAATTTACTATCTGATAAAGAAGAAACACAACGATTTATTAAACTTATCTTTTTTTTAGATAAATATAATAATTTTTATAATGATTTTTTAGAAGGATATGGTGAATATATATTATCTGATAATTATATTAATTTTGGAAAAGGAATGTGTCACCTCGAACTTTATAATTTATATCAAAATTTTAAAATTGTTAAATCTTACAAGAGACTTTTTAGATCTGAAAATTTTCTAAAACATATCAAAATTAAGTTATTAGATTTACTTGCCAAATTTGTTAAAATAGAAGAAAACCGTATACAAAAATTTATTATTAATAATTCAGAAATGTGCAAAGATTTAATTTTAATGTCAGATGAAATCAATTATAAACAAGATTTATTAGTTAGTATATTTGTTTTGTTAGATAAACACGACTTTCTTGTTAAAAATTTAGTTTCAGTTTTTGAATTTGTTTCAAAAATCAATAATCATCTTGATAAAGTTAAAACAACATTTGTAAAAAAAATTTTAATGAAACAAATTGCAAATGATTATAATAAAATAGATGTATTAATAGATTATATTATATCAGGTGATATGAATAAAAATTTTATTAATTTGATTTCATCTAATGAATTAGTTGTAAATTATATACATGAACAGATGAAAAAAAAATTATCAACTTTAATTATTAATCAACATATTGGAATGAAACAATTATATAAATTAGAAAAATTATTAGAAAACTCGGTTTTTAAAAAACTACATCACGACATTTCAATTATTATTTATGATAATGATTTTAGTGAAAAATTTTCAAAAAATATTTCAGAAAATTTTAATATTAAAACAACAATATATGCTTTAAATTCTAATTTTTGGGCTTTGAATTTTAGTGAAGGGTTTATTGAAACTAAAAAATCAATTTGGGATTTATCTAGTGATAAAACAAATAATTTTAACAATATTTATAGAATTATTTGTTCATCGTATTCAATTGCAACTAATGATAAACGTAAATTTAGATTAATTGGACATTTAGGCAATGTAGAATTTGATTACACATCTGATAACATAACAAAAAAAATTAGGATGTTACCAATTCAAAGCTATCTTTTTCAAAAAATTTATGATTATTCATTAGAAATTAGTAGAAAAGAATTAAAAACTGATAAATCAATTAATAACTATAATTCAAAATTTATTAATGAATTAATAAATAGTTTAATTAAAGGAAATATTATTATTGAAAAAGATAATTTTTTAAGTGTAAATACAGATATTTCTAATATCAAAACTGACTATGTAGATATATTATATACAGATAGTGTTAAAAAAGTAATGAAGTATCAACCAGTATATGATAAAACAACCGTTATTTCATGTTGGATTAACAAATTTGTTAAATTAAATAATTGTAAACTCGGAGACTTGTATAAAAAAATTGTTACCGAGTTAGATTGTGGTGTTATTAAAATTAACAAATCTGAATTTAATAATACTATTGAACAAATGGTAAAAAATGACTATATTCAAGTAGAAGATGGTATTGCAAGTAAAAATTATTTTTAATTTAAAAAAAATTGATATTACTAGTATTAATTTTGTAATGGAAAACTCAATATTAATCGAGGAAAATTCAATTATCATTGATATAAAAGACGATGATACTTTAGATGATGATACTTTAGATGATGATACTTTAGATGATGATACTAATATATTATTTAGAAATCAAGATCATATTGTTGAAGATGGAACAAATACAATAATTGATGTAACTAATGCATATATGCATTTTACAAAAGTAAATATTATATGTCCTATAAAATCAACTGAACATTATTATATTGATAATCATATTTCAAAAGAAAGAAATAATATTATAAAAAGTAATATGATTGTTCATACTATTAACGGGTTGTCAATTCTTACTAACAAGTTTTTTGCAAGTAATATAAAAATCCTTACAAAAAAACAAATATTAGAATTTAATAATGTAGGCCAATCATTTAATGAAAATAATTTAACAGTTTATATTTTATCAATTAACTACTTTGATCTAAAAAATTTCCTTGATATTTTTGAACAAAAAAAAACAATGGAAGATTTACATAAAATAGTAATTATGAATGAGTATTTTAAATTAGACAAAAATCATTATAAATTAAATACAGAAATGGTAAATTTACTATCAAATCTTGATGGATCAAATTTTTGGAAACTTCCTTATAATACAAATTATAATTATGATTATATTTTTAATAATCGTATAGTTGAACAATTTAATAAAAAAAGTACAAATATTAGTGATTATGGTAATATTATTGTACCATTCAATAAAAAAATTACAATTGCAAATTTAGAAAAAAATGGAAAAAAACTTTTTAGAAATGTAAAACCATCTGAATTTTCATATGAAAATATAAATGCATTATTTGAATATTTTATGCAAAATGAGAATAATAGTCAAAAACTTACTCGTTTAAATTATCAGCTAGTTGAAAATTTATTAATAAATCCAAAATTAACTCATCTTGTTATTAATAATCCTTTTATACTTGATAAGTTATCTATTACTACCCAAAAATTTAAAAAATTAATTAGTTATAGTTGGATTAATCTTTATAGAACAGAATTATTACTTGGTAATACAATAAAAGAAAATAATGTTATTATTTTTGATATTGATACTGCTAGTAAATTACCAAACTATTCAATAGATTATAATTTAAAATCAAATCCTTATTTCCCTTTACTTGTTTCTGATAGATCAATTAATATTCACAAAAATGTACTAGGTATTCCTATTAATAATAATACAAATATTGCAACTATGGGTCAGTTTCAAAGACAAATGAATATTTTTGCTTCTGGTAAACCCTATATAAATATTTTTGAAAATATAGATTTAGTAAGTAAAAATATAGTAATATGTGGTAGTATAATTCCAGCATGTGCTATTGTAAATCATCCTAATTTAGATTTTTTTGATAATAATGCATTACCATTTAATGAAGATGAAGAAAGAAAAGATGCTATTCTACGAAGATTTTATGCAGAATATTATGCAAAATCTGATATAGATATACAAATTAATAACCCAAATCACTATGAATTTTGTAAAATAGCGAATGATCTTTTTAATGAACTACTTTTAAATTTTTGTAGATTTTTTAGAGATGCTGAACCTGACCTATTTAGATTAAAAGAAACAAAGTCAATTGGATTATTTATTACTCATAAATATTTAGAAGATAATGGATTTGATAAAAATAAAATAGATCAATTAAAAATTTTTATTAAACAACAAGATAATGAAAATATTTTTAATATGTTAAAACTCGAATTAAGTAAAGTATATAATGACATAATTGAAGACGAGTGTAGTAAATTGTCTGATTTAGACAAAAAATATAGTGATAATTTTTTACCTAATTTTAAATTAAAATTTGAAGAATTAAAAGAAAATAATATTAATGTTGAATTTAATACTAGAATTGTAGATAATGTATTTACAGATGGTGAAATTAAAATGTATGTAAATACAAAATATATAGTTTCGTCTCCATTTTTAAATCATGATCTAGAAATTTTTAGAAATAAAAGTTTTAATCCGCTAGAACTAATAGCAAACTATCACTTAAATTGTGTTAGAGGATGGTTTACAGGTAAAACAGTTAAATTATTACCATCATGTGTTACTGCTTTGAAAACTTTTGTAAATATTGATTTTAAATATTTTGCAGGAAAAAGAAGTCCTTTCCAAATTATTAATAAGTATTTAATGAGAGGATTTACTACAATACTTAATAAAAAAGAATTAAAAGATTATGATAATTTTACTAAAAATGATCCTTTTTGGAGTAAACTAGTAGATATGAATAAAAATAAAAATGGTAAAACGTGTTTATCTGGATTTTTAACAAGTACTAGCAATATTTTTAAACCTCGGCAATTTTGCCCAGAAAACTTTGTTCTTGATAAAATACAAGTAATCGATTTAGTGTATAATAAGATACCTAAATATGAAGTAAACGAAAATATTTCTCCATATTTATCAATTGATAAAAATGGACAAGTAATTAATTTATAATTTTAATTTATTTTTTAGATCCTTTCTTGGATTTTTTGGATTTTTTAGATTTTTTAGATTTTTTAGATTTCTTAGATTTCTTAGCTTTCTTAGATTTCTTAGCTTTCTTAGATTTCTTAGCTTTCTTAGATTTCTTAGCTTTCTTAGA
>MDSY01015826.1_pt1 | contig 26427 bp, 26 predicted proteins | sample 811131 | NCBI WGS metagenome assembly MDSY01 (sample SAMN05326643, study PRJNA326480) | marine metagenome | isolation source: seawater | place: Atlantic Ocean: South West | collected 2010
CCGCCATTTCTTGAGCGCCCGTAGCTCAGCTGGATAGAGTACTCGGCTACGAACCGAGCGGTCAGAGGTTCGAATCCTCTCGGGCGCGCCATTTCTTTAAGGCGCTTTTTTATAAGTTGCTTCGTTTTTTTATAAAACGAAATAGTCACAAAATGCCACTTGCGTTTTTTAACCCTAATGACTACTTAACTGAATTATATCTGGGTATTAGAGATTTCCAGTATAGTAAAGTGTCTTTATTGCTTACGCTAAGGTAAGTATTTCCATCACGCTACCACTCCTTTAACTTTTCTGAAGCCGGCACCAAGCTGTAGGCTTTGACTCGCGGCTATGAAGGTCTTGTAACTTGAGCCAAGGTTGAATGGTTTAACATTTTGCATGGCTTTCTTTTAGCTTTTAATAATGGGCGTTCTTGGGACATGAGTAATAATTTCTGGGGCATCCTCGGTGATAATAGCTTGCTCGGCCACTGCCATAGATAGTCCAGTTTTGCGGTCATTCAGTATCATGTGTGTAAAAAAGGACATGTTTTTTTCAAGTACAACAGGGTTTCCTTTATTTATCATAGGTTGCTCCATCCATGTGGGTGGCCAGGCTGCTCCCATGGTATATCCACAAACTGTAAGTATAGAGTCTTTTTCACCACTTTCTTCAAGAGTAGTTTGATAGGTGTCGTAAATTTCACCAACAGTGGTTCCAGGACGAAGAATTGATTGCACTGCATCTAGGGCAACAATGCTAGTCGCATGCATCTCTAAATGGCGTTGGCTAATTTGTGGGCCAGTTAAGACCACGCACATACTAGCTGCATGATAGTGACGATATGCAACTCCAAGCTCAAGCGTTATCTGGTCATTGTCGAGAACGTTTTTTCGCTTGGTCGTGTATCGCAAGTTTAATGCCGATTTACCACTACCGATGGGAGGGATATGGGCTGGTAAATCTCCGCCAAGACGAAATAGTGTGTCATAAAATGTAGCGTAAATGTCACCTTCGAAGGCCCCGGAGAGCGTTGCTTCAAGAGTCTTTTCCAGTGCTGTATCCAAAATTTCACCAGCTTTACGAAGGTAACATAGCTCCTGTGGGCTCTTCACCAAACGTAGTTCTCTTATGAAATCAGGTGCTACTGTTAATTGGCACCAACCATCAAGAGCATGCTTTATTTCCAAAAAAAGCCGTGGGGTTAAGCCCATGGTGTCGACCTGGATGCCAATTTTTTTACCCTGCATCCCAAGCGAATTTAGCATAGCTTTTATTTGTTCAGCTCGAGTCACTTTGTGGGAGTCTGGCGCCGTTATTACGTCCTCACAAATAGACGAATAAGAGGCGTTGCCAAGATCAGCGGGGCGGGCCAGATGAGTTAACTGTCCCTCGGTTCCGATAAACATACAACCGAAAATTGAAAAACCATCAGAATCGTAACCAGTAAGCCAGTACATGTCTTCGATCTTGAAAATCAAAAGACCATCTAGGCCTTGGGCGTTCATGCTGGTTCTGGTGGAATTCTGGCGTTGGGAGAACTCCTCTCTACTGAAATGGATGTTGATGTCGGTCATAAAGCTCCACTATAAATAATTATGGATTTGGTGCGAATGTTGAAATATACCATCAGTTGTTGTCATCATATTATTAAAAATCAATATTAGCGATGGTTGGTTGGCAGTATTAGTTACCGTCTTGGGAGCTGCTCATGCATTCACTTTCAAAGACTCTACTTTTTAAGATGTTAATGGCATGACTAATGATCGTATTTTTTTTAGCGGTATAACGGGCTGGGCTATCCATTTATATAAGAAGAATGCTGCAAGAGCGGCCAAGTGATGGCTTCTCACGTGGCCAGGTAGACCAACTGTTTAGCCGCATCATCATGGGGGAATAGCTTGCGCTTCTTGATCACTTTACCAATCACACTGTTCAAATACTCAATCGCATTGGTGGTGTAAATGACCTTCCTGATTTCGGGTGGGTAGGCAAAGAACGTGTTCAAATTGTCCCAGTTTTGGCGCCAATAACGGGTGATTAACGGGTATTTAATACGCCATTTCTCTTCCACCTGGTCGAGCTCCTGCAGGCCGTCCTCTTCCGTAGCCGACCGGTACACGCGCTTGAGATAGCCGGCAACCTCTTTGTAATCATGCCACAGCGCAAACTTCATGCTGTTGCGTTCCATATGCACAATGCATCACTAAATATGCCTATACGGATACACGGCCTGTATGGCTTCTTGGAGCCCTTAAGACCATCTACACAGGCGATCAGGATATCGTCTAGGCCACGAGCTTTTAGTTTGGTCAGAATGCCTAACCAGAACTTAGCGCCTTCGTTCTCTGACAACCACATGCCTAGCAGTTCTTTATGACCCTCGACACTCACACCAAGCGCTAAATAAATGGCTTTGTTGATCACCTGCTTGTCTTGTCTGATTTTGACCACAATGCAATCTAAGAAGACGATGGTGTATATCTGATCTAATGGCCGGGACTGCCATTAGATCACTTGCGCCGGTACCGCATTCGTAACCTTTGAGATAGGACTGGCCGACACATCGGCATCATACAGTTCTTTAAATGCGATGCAGATCTCTCGTGTGGTCATCCCTTGGGCGTATAGGAAGAGGTCTTTCTCAGTCTTCATGCTTTTGGCGGCTTTTTTGGCAAAGGCCAATAGTTCTTTTTGGTTCATGGTGCTTATCTCCCGTAGGGATTAATGATAAGCAAATACACAAACTAATTCACAGCCCCCCCTTAGCTGTTATTTTTCACAACCAGTTTATAGTAAGATTGTAATATGTTAGCGTAGCAATTTTGAGCTCTGTACTAGGTAGGTAGTTGGGTTAAAAGATGATTTTTTACTATCGTGCACTTGTGTCATGCATACGGCAGTTTTTGGTTTTATTGTTGTTAGTGGCTAGTCCCTTATGGGCCAGTGCCATTCCTCAATTTACTTTAAGCGACGATATCCACCCCCATGGGTTGCCTACATTACACTGGATGGATACCAGTAAGTTGGCTACCCCGGCAGAGGCCAAGGTTGCCCTTGTCTCCGGTAACCTTGTCCCCAAACATATAGTGCTGCCTATTCAAGACGCAAGCCACTGGTTAGCCTTTACCCTCACAAACCCCACAAACTTTACTATTCCATATAGTGTTTATATTAAGCAGCCTTTTCTTAGTATTGCTAATTTACACTATCAAAACCAGCTGCTGGGTGATTCACAAAATAACTGGATAAGCCTGCTTAATGGTACAGACATACCCTTAAGTCAACGGTCTTTGAAAACCATATCTCCCGCCTTTAGCCTTGCTCTTGCACCTCACCAAGAGCAAACCGATTACCTAGAAATTCACAGCACCTTTAAGTTATCAAGGGTCGACCTTCAGATTGGAAAAATACAAGATAGTTACCTTTTCGATCTGGGACATATCACCCTAGTAAAAATGTTTATTGGGGCATCGCTGATCCTATCGTTGATCAACATACTAATGTATTTCTCTTTTAAAGATAAACTGTATTTATATTATTTTGCCTATAGCATTAGCTTAGTGCTTACGGTTGTGTTTAATAACAAACTGGACCTGTTTTTTGAGTTTTTCATTGTTGACCGTACTGTTTTATATTTAAGCTTCAATACTGTAATCATTTTCTTTTCGTTATTTGTTGGTCACGCATTAGAAGTCAAGCGCACTTTGCCTTGGTTTAATGTGGTACTTAAAATTATCTGTCTGCTCTCCATCATCCTTGCGGGCCTTACATTGTATGATGGTAAGTACTATTCCTACACAGCTTCAATCTTTTTTCCATTTGCTATATTCGTACTTTGTGTGGTTATTTATGCTGCAATTGTAGGCAGAACATCTGCTCGATTATTAGCAATAGGGATCGCTATCTTTTTATCCGGTGCAGTGATTGTTTATTTAACTAACTTAGGACTAATAAACAGCAATCTTTTTTCTAATCATGCAGCGTTGTTTGGCGCAATCATCGAGATGGTGCTTTTTTCTATAGTTTTATTTAAACGTGTACTCTCCTTAAATGAAGAAAAGCTGGCAGATAGTTTGGCTCTAATATCCTTAAACGAAGAAAAACTGGCAGATAGTTTGACGCTCTTACATATGGCTCAAGAAACAGACAGGGCAAAGTCTGCATTCGTTAACACAGTGAGCCATGAATTGCGTACACCGCTAACTTCGATTAAAGGAGCTCTTGGTCTTATGCAAGCTGGAGTATTTGATAAGGTCCCTGAGAAGCTCCAGTCCATTACTGCTATTGCTTATAGGAACACTGAACGATTGCATCATTTAATAGACGAAATCTTAGACATTGAACGGCTAGAAGCTGGCGAGATGAAATTTGACACTAATATGCTGGATCTATCAGGATTAATTCAGGAGTCGCTAGAAGCCAATGAATCCTATGGTACACAACACAGTGTTACATTTGTCAGCTCGGGGATCGAGCAACCATTGTTTGTTCATGGAGATTATCGCCGATTGATTCAGGTCATGGCAAATCTGCTATCGAATGCCGCTAAGTTCTCACACCAAGGTGGGAAGGTTGAAGTCTCTCTTGTGCGTCATAACAGTAATCTGCGTGTTTCTGTAAAGGACTTTGGCTGTGGTATTCCCGAATCTGCACGAACAACATTGTTCGACAAGTTTACGCAAGTAGACTCCTCAAGTCAGCGCAAGAAAGGTGGATCAGGACTCGGATTAAATATTGTGCAGATTATTATAAAAAGCCATGAAGGCAACGTTGATTTTATCAGTGAAGTAGGTGTGGGAACGACATTCTACTTCGACCTGCCAGAGCTAAGAGGCAGGCCAAGTTAATAAGTACGGTGGGTAGCTACTATCTCCTAGATCACTTATCCAGGTGACAAAGTGCTGTATGCATTCATTGAAGAAGCATGCTGCAAGAGTAGTTGAGTGATAGTTCCAAGTGCTGACGCGTATCAGTATCAATTACCCCAAGAGCAATATGGCTAAGGGTTAATTAACTGCCCAGGAGTGTCTAGTACCTAACGGGTTAGTGTTTATAATGATTCTTTAGGTTTAGACCCAGGGGTGTCTTGGTTTAGTTGTACCGTACCTTTTAATACTAGCCTCGTAGGCTAATGTTATATTTTGCACCAGACTTGCGAATTATCTAGAATGACTCAGATGACAATGGTAGTTATTAAGAACTGAGAATTGTTCAAGCCTACAATTGAGACTGGGCTCTATGCCACCAAACAGGTGGTTAAATTATCGGGTACAACGGCTTACATTGTAAGGTGCTCGATTGGTTTGTTAAAGCATAATGAAACTTGAACGGCCCTGCTGCTTTTTAGGTAAAGGTTACTAAAGCCTGTTTGTAGCTGCCATCAAACACTGCAGCCAAAGTTTGATACAATGCCTTGTAACCCTAAAAGCTTCTGCTGCCAGGCTCGGTTCTAAGTGCCTTTGCTCGTCGATTTAAGCTGCAGTAATTGTTATGCCTATAGGTAAAAGCTATTTGCCAATCAGTAAGGTCTGCAACGGATACAGAGTCACTAACATCGTTCATGTTGGCAGCAGCTCTATTAGTTTGAACAGCTAAACATTTGATGGTTAGGTTAATCTTCTTCCACCATCTGTTGATTGACCTTTGCCAATGTACCGATAGAGGGTGGAGTATTTAATGATGTCACAGGAACGGTAGTGCGCAACTGATTGTGAAAGGCGGCTGTTCCCACCTCTAAATCAGACATTGTTGCACCATTATACGCACTTGAGCGCATACCTTGCGCTGACCATTTTAACAGCTGTACATCTTCCTGGCCCTCAATTATGTTGATCCTTCGATTGTATTCACGTGCGCTTTTCATCTTAGGTCGGTCATCTACAAGTGCATAGCTTAATAATAACAAACCCTTAGGTAGTGGTTTCTACATTTATAAAATGGAGCCAGGCGCAGCAACTGTTCCACATAAACATGCAGGCGACGAGGAATTTTTGATTATCAAAGGGTACTTAAGAGACCATGACGGAGTTGAATATGGCCCCGGTGATCTAGGGTGGCTGCGCGATGGCACTGTCCACAATTCAACAACCAAAAACGGCTGTCTTATCCCTGTCTCCAGGGGGAGCCTGATTTTATAGCTAAAGGAGATTCTAGTTGAGGGCCAATGGACTAAATGTTCAAACTGTCTATGAATCGGTAATACATAAGAGACGGAGCAAGGAACCAAGGTTTTCCCGTGTATAGTGGGCGTGTTTGAAATTTAATGTCATTAAAAGCTGGTTTACCTTCTTCGAGCCCAAGGACTTGTTGTCCAACTCTCATTCCAAGATACCCAGCCATACCTATTCCTGAGCCACAGTAGCCCATAGCATAGTAAAGGCCATCTTCTGCTCCTACATGCATAAGTGAGTCGAAGGTAAATGCCACATAGCCCATCCAAGAGTGACTAATTTTTGTATTTTCTAATTCTGGGAAGATTTGAGATAACGAATTATGGAGCTTTGGGCCACTCAGACGTGGGTTACTTTCTCCGATAGATACGCGTCCACCAAATATAATGCGGCTTCGATCAGGGCTTGGACGATAATAATATACTACTTTACGTGTGTCGCTTACGGTACGATTTTTCGGCATTAGCTGATCCATAAGATCTTTTCCAACAGGCTCTGTCGCAATCACATAGCTTCCAATTGGAATCACCCGGCGTTGCAATCTTGGTGTTAAAGAACCCGTATAACCGTTTGTAGCGATAATTACTTTATCAGCCTGCACAATGCCTTTTGAGGTTTTTACACTAAAACCACTTTTATCCCTGTTGATGTTTTCGGCTGGGCAATAAGAAATAATGGTGGCACCAGATTCAAGTGCTTTACCCAACAAGCCTTCATGATACGCAGCAGGATCAATGGAAGTATGCTTAGGGAAAATGGCCCCACCAAAATAGGTATCTGTGCCTAATTCAGAACGCTGTTCTGATCTCGGAATCATATAGGCGTCACCCTCAAGTCCAGAGATGGGATGTCCAACAGCCCTCGCAAGTTTTTCATATTGTGCACAGTTGTGTGCGGCATGGAAATGCCCCACCTCAGCATAACTGCAGTCCAGGCCCTCTTCTTTGATGAAGTCTCCAGTAAATTGTAATGATTTTTCACCTTCCATATGAATGGCAAAGGCCCTATTTTTACCGTATTTTTTTTCAAGTTCGGAAAAAATAGGCTTTACGCTTGTGCTAACTTGGCCACCGTTTCTGGTACTGCAGCCCCAGCCAGCATGCTCGGCATCAATGACTAAGGTGTTTCTTGACCCCCTGGCAGTCTGGATTGCAGCATGAAGCCCTGTATAACCCGCACCTATTTATTAGCACATCAACTTTTTTAGGAAGTGCTATGTCTTGCTCTGTTGGTGGCGCGCTGCGATCCCACCAGTAGGGCTGTTCTTTGAAATCTTGTGTAAACATAACGTGTCCCTTTGTGTAATATTCACTATATTATTATCGTAAAGAGCGTTAAATAGCAGTTGTGGCGCACTGTTAAATACGTAATAGCCGTGTCGCAGCAACTTGTTATTAATATGCGACCCTGAGCCTATTGAACGCTAGCAGTGTGCATTGGTCCACCAAGATAAGCAGGGTAACCGTAACCAAAAATAAGGGCCAAGTCGATGTCACTTGCAGTTTGAGCAATGCCATCGTTAAGTACTTGGTTTCCTTCGTCAGTCATTGCCTGAGTTAACCGCCGTACAATTTCCGTGTCCGTCATAGCGTGGCGTTCAATACCTTCTAAACGCGCCGCCTGAGCAACCCACACCATTACTTGATCATCTACTTGTCTTTGATTGGTTTTAGGGTCATAGCGATAGAAGCCAGCTCCAGTCTTCTGTCCCAAACGACCTTGCTCTACCAGCATGTTGGTAACCCGGAAAAATTTACTGGGGCCTCTTGCTTCTTTAGTTAAGGTCTGTCGAGCTTTATAACCGATGTCTAGCCCTGCTAAATCAGACACACTAAACGGCCCCATAGCCATGCCAAAATTAAACATGGCCTGGTCTACTTGCGCCACACTGGCACCTTCAAGTAAACACAAGTTAGCCTCTTTCAAATATCTACTATAAATGCGATTACCTATAAAACCATAACAAACGCCAGCTACTATAGCCGTTTTGTTAATCACCTTAGCCACAGCCATTACTGCAGCTAAAGTGGCGTTATCGGTTCTGCTTGCTTGCACCACTTCCAACAGTGGCATGATATTAGCTGGGCTAAAAAAGTGCATACCAACCAATTGTTCAGGCCTACTCACTTTATCAGCCATTGCTTCAATATCTAAGTAGGATGTATTACTGGCAAAGATAGTATGGGGTGCACATATAGCGTCTAACTGACTAAATACATCTTGCTTCACCAGCATGTTTTCAACCACAGCTTCAATCACCAAATCAACTTGATTCAGATCTTGCATCGCCATAGTGGGTGTTATGGCCTGTAAACGCTGTTGCATTTGTTCTTGCGTTAAGCGACCTTTGTTATAGGTAGATTGATAGCGCTTTCTGATCATCAGCATACCTTTGTTAAGAATTTGCTGATTTATTTCTACCAAGGTGACTTGGAGTCCTGCATTGGCAAAACACATCGCAATGCCAGTGCCCATAGTGCCAGCGCCAATGATACCCACTCGTGTAATGTTTGTTTGTTGCTGCGTATCCAGTAATTTAGCTTGGTATTTTTTAGCGCTATTTTTGGCCTGTGTCTGAGCAAAGAACACGTGCCTTAGCGCCGCTGACTGCAGGTCTAACTTGCAGACCATAAATTGGTTACGTTCAAAAATTAGACCATCAGCAAACGACAAGCGCGTAGCAGCTTCTACGCAGTCTACAATGCGTTGAGGAGCCTGCTGGCCGCGCATGGTTTTAGCTAGCTTTGTATGGTATTCAGCAAAAAACTTGTCATCGTAGCTGGTTTCACATACCTTCAACCCACTCACCCGGTGGCAAGTTGCCCGCTGCTCTAGTAGTTGCGCTGCATATTCTAGGGCTGCTGCCAACAAATCATCTTCAACAAGATGGTCTATCAGCCCAAGTGCTAAGGCTTCGGTTGCAGGGATAGGCGCACCTGTCGTCATAAAGTCTAACGCTGCTTTAGCACCCACTAAACGGGGAACCCGCTGTGTGCCACCGGCGCCTGGCAATAGCCCTAGTTTTACTTCGGGCAAACCCACCTTGGCCGAGTACAACGCCAACCGATAGTGACAACTTAGCGCAAGTTCAAATCCACCACCCAAAACAGTGCCGTGTAAGGCAGCAATGACAGGTTTTTTGGAGGCTTCAACAGCGGTTATTAAATCGGGTAAAACGGGTGTTTGTGGCGTTTGATTAAACTCTTTGATGTCTGCTCCGGCACAAAATGTGCGCCCCTGGCAGATGATAACTAAAGCCCTACTCGTGTCACTTTGTGCCTCAGTTATTTGGTTTAAGATGTCCTCTCTCAAACCATAGCCCAAAAGATTCAAAGGTGGGTTATTAATATTGATCACACCCACGTTTTGGTGGATGCTATAGCTTACTTTATTCATGATTATGCCCTGTTGTAACCTTGCCTGATTAAACGCGCTCAATAACCACAGCAATACCTTGGCCAATACCAATGCACATAGTCACTAAGGCATAACGTCCTTGCTTAGCTTCAAGCAATGTAAGGGCGTTTTGAATAATACGAGCGCCACTAGCGCCCAACGGATGGCCCACTGCAATGGCGCCACCATTAGCGTTAACACGGCTGTCGTTAAAGGTGATACCTAAAAGCTGCAAACAACCGAGCACTTGCACTGCAAAGGCTTCGTTCACTTCTATAACATCCATTTGTTCAAGGCTTAAGCCTGCTCTTGCAAGGGCTTTTAGGCTGGCAGGAACTGGGCCAAGACCCATAGTTCGCGGCGCTACACCGGCAATCGCACCAGCGATGATGCGGCCCTTAGGTGCCACGCTATACTTTTCGCCTACAGCTTGGCTACCAATAATCATAGCGGCAGCCCCATCGTTGAGGCCTGAAGCGTTACCCGCTGTAACCACACCATCATCAGCCAAAGTGCGCAAACCACCTAACACCTCAACTGTTGAGCCTGCTCGGGGATGTTCATCTTCGCAGACAATAGTAGCCGGTTTTTTGCGACCCTGAACTACCTCTATAGGAACAATTTGTGTAGCCATAGCGCCTACTTTTTTGGCTGCTTGATAACTGGCTTGGGAGTGGGCAGCAAAGGTGTCACATTGATCTCGATTGATGCTCAGATCTGAGGCAATATTGTCTGCTGTTTGCGCCATGGTGGAATCACCAAAAGTATGGCTTATTTTAGGGTTGGTAAATCGCGCACCGATGGTGGTGTCCACTAATTGCTGACCACGATCAAAGGCGCTAGTGGCCTTGGACAATACTAGTGGTGCGCGGCTCATTGATTCAACACCACCGGCAATAAATAGTTCACCTTCGTTGCAACGCACTGCACGGGCAGCATCTATAGCTGCTGCCATGCTGGAACCACACAAGCGGTTAATAGTGATGCCTCCAGTACTAATTGGTAAGCCTGCTAATAATCCAGCAAAGCGAGCCAAATTGCGGCTATCTTCGCCGGCTTGATTAGTATTACCTACGATGACGTCCTCATATTCTTTTAAGTCAAAACCATTGCGACCAACTAGTTCACGGATAATATAAGCTAGCAGGTCATCCGGACGTACAGAAGAAAGGCCACCACCTAAGGTGCCAAAGGCACTGCGGGCAGTATCATAAATATAGGCATAATTATTCATATTAAAGTCTCATTTATATCTCAACTAGATGAAGCCGTTGGGGGCGAATATTTGGTCTGATGTGTTGCCACGCTTTAAAGTTCTATCACTTTGTACTTAAAAAAATTTTCGCAGTGCAAAATTAGATGCTTATGCAAAAAAAGCTTATCTAAAAGGCCTTTTTTAAACATTTATTTTATAAACCTATCCAAGGCACCTTTTTAGCACACTTATTTAGTAGGGTTAAGTTAAGCAGCCGCTAAGGCTTTGGCGATAGGTGTGTGGCTTTATATCTAGTGAATTAGAATTAGTATCTTCCCGGCTTTTAGTTATAAGGTTTTTTTATGTAGCGTCTAAATCTAGATAATTAATCTTCAAATATTTACTTTAAGCTTAAAGTAATATATTTTAAGCTTAAAGTAAATATTTAAAGATCGTTTTTTAAGGTAAAAATCCATGAAAATAGCATGTATAGGCGGCGGACCAGCAGGACTTTATTTTGCCATCAGCATGAAATTGCGCAACCCAGAGCACGAAATTTTGGTACTTGAAAGAAATCGAGCAGATGATACCTTTGGTTGGGGTGTTGTGTTGTCTGATGAAGCCCTGTCCAATGTAGATCGTAATGACCCCGTTAGCGCTCAAACAATTCGTGATGAGTTTGCCTATTGGGATGATTTGGCAGTTGTTAAAGATGGTGTGCGTTCTGTTTCTAAGGGACATGGTTTTTGTGGTATCGGACGCATGAAGTTGTTACAAATTTTACATCACAGGGCACAAGAACTGGGTGTTGATTTGCGTTTTGAAACTGAAGCGGGAGAGTATGAATACTACATGGCCAATTATGACCTTGTGGTTGCATCAGATGGCTTAAGGTCCAAGGCGCGAACTCAATTTGCGACAGTATTTGAACCACAAATAGATGAACGGTTATGCCACTTCACTTGGCTTGGTACTCATCAGAAATTTGATGATGCATTTACCTTTATTTTTGAAAAAACAAAACACGGTTGGATCTGGGCTCATGCGTACCAATTTAGTGATGACACCGCCACTTTTATTGTTGAATGTAGTAAAACCACTTTTGAAAAATTTAACTTCGCAAATCTTACCCAACAACAATCAATTGCAATCTGTGAGGATGTTTTTAAAGAGCATTTAGGTGGCCATAGCTTAATGACCAATGCCAAGCATATTCGTGGTTCGGCATGGATCAACTTTCCTCGTGTAATGTGCAATCGCTGGTCTCATAAAAACCTAGTACTTATGGGAGATGCAGCTGCAACAGCCCATTTTTCTATTGGTTCTGGTAGCAGGCTAGCATTTGATAGTGCCATATCCTTGGCAGACTATATAGAGCAAGAAGCGGACCTGCCAAATGCCTTTGAAAAATATGAAAATGATCGCCGGTTAGAGGTATTACGTTTGCAGTCTGCTGCCCGTAATTCTTTGGAGTGGTTCGAACAGGTTGAACGATATCTAGACTTAGATCCAGTACAATTTAGCTACGCCCTACTCACTAGATCACAACGTATCAGCCACGAAAACTTACGCTTGCGTGATCCTAAGTGGCTAGCTGATGCAGAACAATGGTTTCAGCAGCAGAATAGCCAACAAAGGGGCCAGCAAGGGGACCAGCAAACGAGCGACCTTAGCAATAAGCGAAGCCCTATGTTTAGCCCATTTCAACTGCGTGGGCTTAAATTGGTCAATCGAATTGTGGTGTCGCCAATGGCACAATATAAAGCCAAACAAGGCTGCCCTACAGACTGGCATCTGGTGCATTACGGCACCTTAGCTAAAGGTGGCGCGGGCCTAGTGTATGTTGAAATGACCTGCATCAGTGCCGATGCACGTATCACTATAGGCTGTCCTGGTCTCTACTCCCCAGAGCACAGTGTCGCTTGGCGCAAGGTGACTGACTTTGTGCATCAAGAAAGTGCAGCAAAAATTTGCGTGCAGCTGGGTCATGCAGGGCCTAAAGGTTCAACCCAACGGGGCTGGGAAAAAATGGATGCCACCTTGGTAGAGGGCAATTGGCCGTTAAAAGCGGCCTCATCAGTGGCTTGGTCGACAGACAATCAAATGCCACTAGCAATGACTGACAAAATGATGGATCAGGTGCAAAGTGACTTTGTTATGGCTGCAAAGTTAGCCTTTGAGGCGGGCTTTGATATGGTTGAATTACATTGTGCCCACGGTTATTTACTGTCTTCTTTTATTACCCCACTAACCAATGAACGACAAGACCAATATGGTGGCAGCTTAGACAATCGCCTCAGGTTTCCTTTACGTGTGTTTGCAGCTATTCGAGAGGTGTTGCCTAAAGACATGCCGATGTCAGTGCGTATTTCGGCCCACGACTGGGTTGAAGGTATGGGTATGGAGCCTTCACAAGCAGTTGCTGTTGCGAAGGCATTTAAGCAAGCTGGGGCTGATATTATAGATGTTTCTAGTGGTCAAACAAGCCAACAAGCTAAGCCTGTTGATGGGCGTATGTATCAAACACCATTTGCAGACCAAATTCGTCACGAAGCAGCTATCCCGACCATGGCGGTGGGTAATATTTTCGAAGCAGACCATGTGAATTCAATTCTTATGGCTGGCCGAGCAGATTTAGTGTGCTTGGCTCGTCCTCACCTATCAAACCCTAATTGGACTCACCATGCAGCTGCTAAATTGGGTGATGAACAGCAACAATGGCCATTGCCTTATGGGCCAGGTAAAGATCAGTTCCATCGTTTAGCTCAGATTGAAGCTCAAAAAGCATTACAAGTGAACTCAACACCCGCCTCAGATAAGGTCAAGGGTTAGGCAAGGAATACGCACGAAATAAAAAAATATAGATAAGGCATAAATAAGGAATAATATGAATTTAATGAATCAGCATGCCTTGGTGACTGGCGCAGGTTCTGGTGTGGGCCTTGCCATCGCTCAGCAGCTGGATGCGCAAGGTTGTAGACTTACGCTGTGCGGCCGCAATGAGGCACCACTTAAGCAATTGGCGGCCAGCTTGCGTAACGCACAGTTTGTTATATGTGATGTGACCAATAGGGTCTCTCTAGACGCAGCATTAAATAAAGCCCGGCTAAATTTTGGCCCTCTTACTATCGCTATAGCTAACGCTGGCAGTGCCGAAGCTCGCCCATTTATCAAGCTGTCTCAGCAAGACTGGCAAGATGCCATGGGCGTTAATCTTGATGGTTGTTTCAATACCTTTCAAGCGGTTTTGCCAGACTTATTAGTCCAAGGTGTAGGGCGCTTAATCGCTGTTTCTTCTACTGCAGGGCTTCGGGGCTACAAATATGCCGCCGCTTATAGTGCTGCTAAGCATGGCGTCATTGGTTTGGTAAAATCTTTGGCCATTGAATTAGGGCCAAAAAACATTACTACCAACGCAGTGTGTCCGGGGTTTACTGATACACCGATGCTGCAGCGCAGTATCGATCAAATTATGCAGGCAACTTCTGTTGATCGGCAACAAGCAGAGCAACAGCTGCTTAAAGATAACCCCATAGGCCGGTTTACAATTCCTGAAGAAGTGGCTGCCGCAGTGGTATTTATGTGCCAGACCCCAGCTTGTAATGGCCATGCTTTGAGGCTTGATGGGGGTGCTCCATAAATGGTTAATTACTATGCCCCTAATACTCGCCAACACCTTCGAGTTGGGCTGAAATTACTAAAAACCAGCAGTAATGTAGAGGCTATGTTACGCGAACGGCTTAGGCGAGAGTGTGGTACCACCTTGCCAAGGTTTGATGTCATGGCAGCATTGGACCACCATCCTGCTGGCCTACGAATGTCGCAACTATCTAGATTTTTGAAGGTGTCCAACGGTAACACCACTGGCATCGTTAATCGTCTAGTCGACGAGGGGTTGATCGAGCGCACACAAGATTCTATTGACCGCCGCGCCCATAAAGTCTGCCTTAGTTCAAGTGGAAAAAAAGAATTTGAACACCTAGCAAAGCTCCACGCACAATGGATAGATGACATCATGAGCCCCTTAAACACTGAACAATCAGACACATTAATTGCACTATTAGAAAAACTTACTAATTTTGGGGCAACACAACCATGAGTGCTTTAGATGACTTTACCGCAAGCTATTTCCACTGGCATTGTGAACAGGGTATCGGTTATATCCGCCTCAATCGCCCTGAGCGTAAGAATCCACTCACTTTTAATAGCTATGCCGAACTAACGACGTTGTTTCGCCAAGTAGCGCAGCAAGACGTTATTAAAACCATTGTCATCTTGCCTAACGGTGGCAATTTTTGCTCAGGTGGTGATGTCCACGAAATTATTGGACCTTTGTTAGATATGACTACTAAAGAGCTGCTGCAATTTACTCGTATGACAGGAGACTTAGTTAAATCGATGCTTGCTTGTGGTAAGCCTATTATTGCTGCTATCGATGGTGTTGCTGTTGGTGCTGGAGCGATCCTTGCTATGGCCAGCGACATGCGTATAGCCACACATCAAGCAAAAACTGCCTTCCTCTTTACGCGGGTCGGGTTAGGTGGCTGTGACATGGGAGCTTGTGCCATCTTACCGCGTATTATCGGTCAATCTCGAGCTGCTGATTTACTTTTTACAGGCCGATCCATGAGTGCTGAGGAAGGTGAGCGTTGGGGCTTTTACAGCCGAGTTGTAGCGGCTGACGAGTTAGAGTCAACGGCATCTGAAATGGCACAGAAAATCGCCAAAGGTCCAAGTTTTGCTCACATGATGACTAAAACCCAACTTAACCACGAATGGAATATGGCTCCCGAGCAAGCCATCGAAGCAGAAGCACAAGCTCAATCACTGTGTATGCAAACGAAAGATTTCAGCCGAGCTTACCAAGCATTTATCAACAAACAGCAACCTTGCTTCGAGGGTGATTGATCATGCAACGCGATACTAGTTTTCTTACTTGGCCTTTTTTTGATGACCATCATCGCCAACTTGCTGCACAGCTAGAACTTTGGTGCGAGGCCTATTTGCCGGTTGATCATAGCGATATTGATCAGGCATGTATCAACCTAGTGCGTATGTTAGGTGATGGTGGCTGGCTTAAACACAGTGCTATTGATCCTAAGTTACTGTCAGTACAGGCCCTAGATGTCCGTAGTTTGTGCCTAATTCGTGAAACCTTGGCGCGGCACGATGCGTTAGCTGATTTTGCCTTTGCTATGCAGGGTTTAGGCACTGGCGCTATTAGCCTATTTGGCACTAAAGACCAGCAACAGTGGCTACACAAAACCCGTGCTGGCGAAGCCATTGCAGGCTTTGCTCTTACCGAACCTCAATCTGGCTCTGATGTAGCTAACCTAGAGTTAAGCGCCACCTTTGATGGCCAAAATTACATACTCAATGGCGAAAAGACCTGGATTTCCAACGGAGGTATCGCTGATGTGTATTGCGTTTTTGCTCGCACAGGTGGGGCAGCTGGTGCCAAAGGACTGTCTGCGTTTATAGTGCCAGCTGATAGTCCAGGCCTCAATGTGGCAGAACGATTACAGACCATTGCCCCTCACCCACTTGCTAGACTTTCGTTTAACAAGGTTGCAGTCAGTGCTGGCCAGCTGCTTTGGGTATGGCCCGACGCGCATTACACGAAGCTTTAGAACGCAGCCAAAATAGACGATTGTTTGGCGCCCCCTTAAATGATTTACAAATGGTACAAGGGCACTTGGCTGATATGGCCACACAAATTGATGCCGCAGCATTACTGGTTTATCGTGCGGCTTGGACCAAAGATCAGGGTGTGGCAAGAGTGTCAAAAGAAGCTGCTATGGCCAAATTATATGCCACAGAAATGGCCCAAAAAGTCATTGATCAGGCGGTGCAAATACACGGTGCAGAAGGTGTTAGAGCTGGTACCACAGTGGAGTGTCTCTATCGGGAAATTCGGGCTTTGCGCATTTATGAAGGTGCCACTGATGTACAAAAGATCATTATTGCCAAGCAATTACAATCAGGAGTGGTTTCATGACATTATTAAACTCAGGTCATGTGGATACCTTTTGTCGTGATAATCTGCCCCCCTTGCACCAATGGCCAGAGCTCAATGCTAACCAATATGCCTACCCTAACCAGCTTAATGTTGCAGTGGAGCTTACTGACAATATGGTTGAACGAGGGTTTGGTGATCATATTGCACTTATTGGCAATGGGCGTATGCGTACCTATAAGGAGCTGTCTGATTGGAGTAATCGTCTTGCTCATGCACTGGTGGATGATTATGATATTCAACCTGGCAACCGTATATTAATTCGTGCCGCTAATAACCCGGCACTGGTGGCTTGTTGGTTAGCTGCAACAAAGGTAGGTGCAGTAGTCGTAAATACTATGCCGATGCTCAGAGCAGGTGAACTCAGTAAAATTATTGATTTGGCACAAATTAAACTGGCCTTATGCGACACACGCTTAATGGACGAGATGGATATCTGTGCCAAAAGCAGTGACATATTACAGCAAGTCGTTGGCTTTGATGGCACAGCGAATTTTGATGCAGAGCTAGATCGCACAGCACTCAACAAACCTGTTCGTTTTCAGGCAGTTGCTACCAGTGCTGATGACGTGGCTTTATTAGGTTTTACCTCTGGTACTACTGGCAAACCAAAAGCCACCATGCATTTTCACCGAGATTTACTCATTATCGCGGATGGCTATGCGCGTGAAATATTACAAGTAACACCGGATGATGTGTTTGTGGGATCACCTCCTTTAGCATTTACCTTTGGTTTAGGGGGTTTGGCAATCTTCCCACTGCGTTTTGGTGCTACTGCTATTCTATTGGAAACTGCTTCTCCAACTGAGATGATCGAAATTATTGAGACCTACAAAGCAACGATATGCTTCACTTCTCCCACTGCTTATCGGGTGATGTTGGGTGCGATGGACGAGGGGGCAGACTTGTCTAGTCTGCGTATTGCAGTGTCCGCAGGAGAGACATTGCCTGCTACTGTATTTGAGGATTGGCAAACCAAAACGGGTAAAACCATGCTTGATGGTATTGGTGCCACAGAAATGTTGCATATTTTTATGTCTAACCGTGTTGGCGATGCGCACCCAGCCTGCACTGGTAAGCCAGTCAGTGGTTATCAAGCAAAAATAGTTGATGAAAAAATGCAGGAAATGCCCCGCGGTCAAGTGGGTAAGCTGGCTGTGCGTGGGCCAACGGGATGTCGTTATCTAAATGATGAACGCCAAGCCAACTATGTTGTAGATGGTTGGAATCTTACAGGTGATGCTTTTTTTCAAGACAAGGATGGGTACTTTCACTTTGCAGCACGCACAGATGACATGATCCTGTCTTCTGGCTATAACATCGCTGGTCCAGAAGTGGAGGCATGTTTGTTAGGCCATGACGCTGTGCTGGAGTGTGCTGTTATTGGCACTGCAGATGAGCACCGTGGCCAACTTGTGAATGCCTATGTCGTGCTCAATAAAACTTATCACGCTTCAGATGAGCTTATTTTAAAGCTACAAAATTATGTTAAAAACACCATTGCACCTTATAAGTATCCGCGGCTAGTGCATTTTATTGATGCGTTACCTAAAACTGAAACAGGAAAAATCCAACGTTTCAAACTAAAAGACTTGTAGTAACTCGAAGTGACTTGCAGTGAAATTAGTTGCTTGGGTCGTTGTAGGTCTAAAAATAAAACTAAGATAGGGAGTTCCATTATGAAAAAACAGTTAATTACCACTATGTTAAGTGCAGCCTTGTGCCTAGTGCCGCACGTTGAAGCTAGCCCAGTTAAAGTTGGAATGATCACTACCTTGTCGGGTGGTGGATCTGGCCTAGGTGTAGATGTACGCGATGGCTTTATGCTGGCTGTAAACAATGCCAACAATAGTGATCTGGAAGTCATTATTGAAGATGATGGCCGTAAGCCTTCGCTGGCTGTTCAAATTGCCGATAAAATGATCCAAAAAGACAAGGTTGATATTCTCACTGGTATTATTTGGTCAAACTTAGCTATGGCCGTGGTACCAAGTAGTGTTAATCAAGGCATTTTATACTTGTCACCTAATGCTGGGCCATCTGCCTTGGCAGGCAAAGGATGTCACAAAAACTATTTCAACGTGGCTTGGCAAAATGATAATCTACATGAGGCTATGGGTAACTATGCTAACAGTGCAGAGCATCAAAATAGCTTTATTTTGGCACCTAATTATCCTGCCGGTAAAGATGCGTTAACTGGCTACAAGCGTTTTTATGAAGGTCAACTTGCAGGCGAGCTTTATACTAAGCTAGGACAAACTGATTATGCAGCTGAGATTGCTCAAATCAGAGCATCTGGTGCTGACAGTGTTTTCTTTTTTCTACCAGGAGGCATGGGTATCTCCTTTATGAAGCAGTACTCTCAGGCGGGTATGACTATTCCATTAATGGGCCCAGCGTTCTGCTTTGACCAAGGTATTCTTCAGGCTGTGGGTAAGTCTGCCTTAGGTGTAAGAAACTCCTCACAGTGGAACAAAGACCTAGATAACGCGGCCAACAAAACCTTCGTTGCAGACTTTGAAAGCGCCTATGGTCGACTACCTTCTTTGTATGCAAGCCAAGGTTACGACACCGCTAATCTTATCTTATCTGCCATGCAATCTGCTGACATCCATGATAAAGATGCCTTTAGAGCAGCCATTAAGTCAGCTCAGTTTGATTCAGTGCGTGGCAACTTCCGTTTTGGTAACAACCAACACCCTATTCAGGACATTTATGTGCGTGAAGTGGTGATGCAAGGTGACCTACTGACCAATAAAATTATTGGTGTTGGTCTAAAGGATCACCAAGATGCCTACGCCGCAGACTGCGCGCTGTAGTTTTCCCTGAACCGCAAGTGGTGCATCAGTGCTGCTTGATTACGGAGACACTAATATGGCTACCATTCTGTTCTTAGAGCAATGCCTCAACGGTTTACAATTAGGTATTATGCTGTTCTTAATGGCAGCCGGATTAACCCTTATCTTTGGTGTTATGGGTCTGATCAACTTGGCCCATGGTTCTTTGTATATGATAGGCGCTTTTGCCTGTGCTGCCGTAGCCAGCTGGACTGGCTCATTCATATTAGGCCTAGTAGCAAGTGTGGTATGCGCAGCAGTGGCGGGCGCACTCATCGAGGTTGGTGTGATGAGGCGTTTGTATCAACGGGACCACCTTGATCAGGTGCTGGCTACTTTTGCCCTGATTCTGATCTCCTCCGAAGCCATGCGTTGGCTGTTCGGATCCTACCCTTTATACCTTGATGTGCCAGAGGTGTTTTATGGTGCAACCAATCTGTTTGGCGTGTTGCAATATTCTCGATATCGACTATTCATTATTGTTGTAGGTCTGCTTACTGCTATCGGCATTTATCTTTTGATTAATAAAACTCGTATTGGTATGCGTATCCGTGCGGGCGCCTCAGATCGCCAAATGACAGCAGCCCTAGGTATCAATATTAGCTTAATCTTTACCTTGGTCTTCGCACTAGGAGCTGCGTTAGCAGGCTTTGCTGGTGCTTTAGTGGGTAGTATTCAATCAGTAGATATTGGCATGGGTGAACCGGTGCTTATCCTAGCCTTTGTAGTGGTGGTTATTGGTGGAATTGGATCTATTCGTGGAGCCTTAGTGGGGGCCATTATTGTAGGTATGGTGGATACTTTGGGTCGAGGTTATTTGCCTCAACTATTGCAATTGGTGCTGGATCCAGTGTTTGCTAATACCTTGGGGGCGGCACTGGCTTCTATTGCCATCTATGTGTTGATGATCATCGTTTTAATATTCAAGCCTCAGGGTTTGTTCCCTGCCCATGGGTAATTATATGTCATAGAAATATCTCAATCGAATTATGATAGCCCTTTTAATAGTGCTACCTTGGCTGGCTCATTGGCTGGACGAACCTTATTATGTCTCTTTGGCAACCCGGGTCGCTATATTGGCTTTAGCCGGTGTTGGCTTGAACCTTGCTTTAGGTCTAGGAGGTATGATTTCATTTGGTCATGCCGCTTTTTTTGGTATAGGTGGCTACGTCACCGGAATTCTTGCCAGCCATGCACTTAATTATGAACCTATATTTAGTGGTTTTATTAGCATACCGGGCACCACTCAAATGCTTATTATCTGGCCCTTAGCTATGCTTATTGCAGCTATAGTTGCTGTTTTTATTGGCTTGCTTAGCCTCCGTACTAGTGGTGTATATTTCATTATGATTACTTTGGCATTTGCTCAGATGATCTACTATTTTTCAATTTCTTGGCCTGCGTATGTTGGTGAAGACGGGCTACCGATTTATATGCGTAATGGTTTTCCGGGGCTAAATACACTGCAGCCAATACAGTTCTTCATGATCTGTTGTACTTTGCTACTGATTGTCTTGTGGGGCGTATCTCGATTACAAAATTCTCGCTTTGGTAACGCCTTACAAGCATTGCGGCAAAATGAAACTCGTGTGGCTTCCATCGGTATTAACCCCTTGGGCATAAAACTGACTGCGTTCGTGATCTCGGCCACTATTACAGCATTAGCAGGTTCATTATTTGCCGATCTCAACCGGTTTGTAAGTCCCACCATGTTTTCTTGGCACACTTCAGGACAAATCATGATCTTTGTTATTTTGGGTGGTTTAGGACGACTTTATGGGCCTTTGGCTGGGGCCAGTTTATTTATCCTGTGCGAGGCTGTTTTAGGTGGATGGACAGAGTATTGGCAGTTTTTCTTAGGCCTATTGTTGCTGGGTGTGGTGTTGTTCGCTCGAGGTGGCTTAATTGGCTTATTAACTAGAGAACAAAAAAATGTCTAGTCCTGTAATAGAAATTACCAATCTAAGTAAAAGTTTTGGTGCTATTCAAGCCACGCAAGACCTAAACCTGACACTTAATTTTGGGGAAATTCATGCCTTAATCGGCCCCAATGGTGCAGGGAAATCTACACTGATTAAGCAAATCACAGGACATCTGCAGCCAGACCAGGGCGAAATAACCTTCCTGGGTCAAAACATTACTCAGCTATTACCAGCTAATAGAGCTAAGCTGGGCCTAGCTCAAACTTTTCAAGTGTCTTCTTTAATCATGGAATACAGCTGTCTTGATAACCTACTGTTAGTTGTGCAGGCCCGCAGTGGTTCTAGCTTTAGCTTTTTTACTGCAGTTAGAGACGATCAAATCTTATTAGCTCAAGCGCACAACTATCTGCAACAAGTAGGGCTATCGCAGCGCCACCACCTACTCGCATCAGCTTTGTCACATGGAGAAAGACGGCAATTAGAAATTGCTATGGCGTTAGCGTTGGAACCCAAGGCATTTTTGCTCGATGAGCCCATGGCTGGTATGTACCCTGCAGGGGTAAAACACCTTATTGAACGGCTCAAAGAAATGCGACTACAGGCCCCAATTCTCCTAATTGAACATGATATGGCTGCAGTATTTGCTCTCGCTGACCGTATTACGGTACTCGACTACGGGCGCATTATTGCCACTGGCAGCGTGGAGAGCATACGTAATAATGAACAAGTGCAAACCGCTTACTTGGGAGTTGCGCCATGAATCAGCCACTACTTGAAGTTATAAAGCTTGCTGCGCACTATGGTGTTTCTCAGGCTTTATTTGATGTTAACTTAACGATATATCCAGGCCAGGTGGTTGCCCTAATGGGGCGTAACGGTATGGGTAAAACCACTACTGTTAACGTGGTGTGTGGGCTATTAGGTTGTAGCTCGGGGGAGGTTAACTTCAACGGCCATGGTTGTGGTCAGATGGCTAGTTATAAAATTGCTCGCTTAGGTATTGGTTTAGTACCAGAAGGGCGTCGTTGTTTTGCCAATTTAACAGTGCGAGAAAATCTTCTAGTAGCAGCGACAAAAGGCGAGTGGACTCTAGCTAAAGTGTGTAGTTTGTTGCCGCGGTTGAGCGAACGCCTAGACCAGTATGCCAATACTTTATCTGGTGGCGAACAACAAATGTTAGCGATAGGTAGGGCGCTATTAACCAACCCAAAGCTGCTTATTTTAGACGAAGCGACGGAGGGTTTAGCCCCCGTTATTCGCCAAGAAATTTGGCACATCGTTGCTAACTTAAAACAGGCCGGTCAATCTATTTTGTTGATTGATAAATCACTTGCAGAACTTCTACCCATTACCGACCAATGTGTGCTTCTCGAACGGGGCTGCACAGTATGGCAAGGGGAGCCAGATGAGCTTGATGCAGATATTAGAGACCGCTATTTGGGGATATGATGATGACACCTTTCGAATTCCAGCACTGCGTATTATTCCAACACTGTGACCCTGCCGGGATGGTATTTTACCCACGTTATTTTGAAATGATTAATGCTTGCGTGGAAACCTGGTTTGAGCAAGACGTTAAAGTGCCTTTTAATCAAATGCACTTGCAGCTTGGCCTGAGTGTGCCCACAGTATCAACCCAAACTAAGTTTCACGCACCTAGCCATTTAGGTGATCGTTTAATTTTCCAAATGCAGGTGCATAAGCTTGGTAGCTCTAGCTTGCAACTAAAGATTAGCGTGAGTTGTGATGAACAGCTGCGCCTTACCAATGAAACAACCTTGGTACTTGTTGAACAAAAAAGTGGGCGACCCACACCTTGGCGTCAGCATTCATGCTTCAACACTCTAACCAATACTTCTTTATAAGGAAACAACATGCAATTACTTAATCCTCCACACTGGAAAGCAGCCAAAGGCTATGCTAATGGTATTATAGCTCAGGGTCAGCAGATTTTTGTTGGCGGACAAATTGGTTGGAATCAAGACCAGATATTCGAAGCTCAAGATTTTATAGGTCAATGTGAGCAAGCGTTAATGAATATTGTTGAAGTGCTCGCTCAAGCCAATGCTAAACCAGAACATTTGGTTCGTTTAACGTGGTACGTAGTGGATAAACAGGTATATCTGCAACAACAAAAAGCACTGGGTGACGTTTATCGAAAGGTGATTGGTCGTCACTTTCCTGCCATGACTATGGTGCAAGTGGCCGATCTAATTGAGGAACAAGCCCTAGTAGAGATTGAAGCGACCGCAGTGATTTCATAATTCTAACCTACAAGAACACTTGGTGGGTGTGCATCATTAGAGCTTGAGCCAAAGCTGAACAGTTATATCTTCTGCACAACCTTTATTTAACGTCCTTTCCATAGGGGCTCGCGCTTTTCTGCAAAAGCAATAGAGCCTTCTAAGGCATCTTTAGTAGAGCTAATTACTGGCCAAATCTGATCATTTAATTGCCAAATGTGTGCTTCGTCAGCACCAAGGCCTGCATTGGCAAGCCGGAGACTAGCTTGTACTGCTAAAGGGGCGTTTTTTGATATCTTGTGGGCTATTTGTAGGGCTTTATTAAGCACCTCGTTTTCTGCAACTTGGTAATTGATTAACCCCAGAGACATTGCTGCACTCGTATCAATAACATCAGCTGTGAGTAGTAATTCCTTGGCTTTTACCGGCGAGATTCTCTGGCCTAAGCGAAACGCCCCACCTGCGCCAGCAACTAGCCCTCTCATTACTTCTGGTAAGCCAAATAGTGTGCCATTAGCCGCTACTACTATGTCACAGGCGAGCATTACCTCAAACCCACCCGCTAGTGCTGCACCGTGAACAGCCGCGATAATGGGCTTTTTTCTGTGATCAGAGTTAAGGCTTGCGAATTTTTTTAAATAGTTTAAGGCAGCTTCGGTCTCCCCAGCAGCGAAGGCTTTTAGATCCATCCCGGCACAAAAAACGCTTCCAGCTACTGTTAAAATACCAACATGAATATTGTCATCACTTTCTAATTGGGCTACCGCATTTTCCAGTTCCAATGCGAGTTGGTTATTTACTGCATTTCTTTGCATCGGGCGATTAAAAGTTATTATGGCTATATGATCGCGTGTTTCATAAGTGACAGTTTTTTCGTCCAAAGACATGATATATCCTAATTATTCTATACATTGGTGAAGTTAGGGTTAAAAAACATCAAGGGGTATTAATCAAGGGTCAACTTACCTTCAAGCACATGACGCTGAATCTTACCTGTTGTTGAGCGTGGTATATCTGCGTGTGTAATAAAAATAACCTCTTTGGGCTGCTTATATCTAGATAAATGTTTTTTACAATGCTCTAAAATGTCGTCGGCGCACAAAGTGCTATCGTTAGTGGTAATAAATACCACAGGCACTTCCCCCCATTTATCATCTTTTTTGCGGACAACAATCGATTCGATAATACGCGACTCCATCGCTAGCACTTGCTCTATTTCGGCAGGGTAGATGTTTTCACCGCCAGATTTGATCATGTACTTAAGGCGGTCTACATAGTCTAAAGTACCGTCTTCATTGCGTCTTAACACGTCTCCCATATGAAACCAGCCATTACGAAAGCACGCTTCATTTTCTTCTGTAGCATTCCAGTAGCCACTAAATAGTGTAGGGCCTCGAACCACAGCTTCTCCTGGAGATCCGTTAGGTACATCATTATCATCTGAGTCAACAAGGCGTAATTCGCAAAAAGCAGATTGGCGTTTTGACAATTTAGCCGGTCTCTCACCAATATCAAATAGGCTAGACGTAGCAGGTGGCAGGCCCGTTTCAGTAGCACCAAAAGAATTCAGATATTTTGCATTTAGCAATGTGCTGGCAGCTACAATATCGTCAAGTGGAACCAAATCTGCCATGGCCCCACACAGGGCTAACCCTTTAACTTTGACTTTTCGTTGTTTAAAAACTTTAACAAAATCACCAATCATGCCTGGCATAAGGAACATAAATTGCATGATTTCCTGCTCCAGTATGGTGATGATTTTATCGGCATTATAACCGTCAACGACGTGCACAGTGCCACCACGTAATAACGTTGCAAGCAGTTGATCTGTTGAGGCCATATGGTAAATAGGAGGCCATGCACAATAATGATCATTAATCGGTATTTGCATCTCTGAGGCAAAGCACATTGCTCGTGCGATGAATGCCCGGTGACTTATCAGCGCCCCTTTAGGCATGCCTGTGGTGCCTGATGTATAAAGGATCATTAGCCCAGATTCTGGATCGATATCTAGGTTTGGGTACTCGCTGGAGCTAACACAAAGAAATTCTTCATATTCTTTGCCAATGAGTATTTGTGGGTACGCCAGCGTACTCGATGCTTTTAAGTTGGCGACAGTTGATGCCTGGACTATGATTATCTTTGGCGCAACTAAGTGGATACAGTGGGTTAATTCTCGTGTCCCTAGACGACAGTTTAATGCAGCAACAATAAAACCCGCTTTCGCTGCAGCAATTTCGAGCTCAATATACTCTTGGCAGTTATGTGCCAAAATTGCTACACGGTCACCGCGCTTAATTCCTAAATCAAGTAAACCATTGGCTAGCCGGTTACTGCGGTCTTCTAAAGCTGTATAGGTTAACTTACGCTTGCCATCCACTACAGCAAGGTGGCTTGGATTCACGGTAACTCTATTATGAAATAAGGTGCCCACTGTTGCATGGTGTGATGAAAGTGTCAGTGGCGTAGGTATATAGTCAGGTGTTGCACTGGTGTCATTGGTCATGGTGTTGTAATTCCATCATCTCTATTCGGTGTGGATACGTAAGCCTAAGCCTAAAAGTCAACACAAGCTACTTATTGCTGTTCTTGTGTGTTGAGGGAACTAGCCATTGTTAGCCACTAATTCAACTTGGGTTTTAAAGGGGCATTAAGTGGTATATAAA
>MDSY01096867.1_pt1 | contig 26401 bp, 19 predicted proteins | sample 811131 | NCBI WGS metagenome assembly MDSY01 (sample SAMN05326643, study PRJNA326480) | marine metagenome | isolation source: seawater | place: Atlantic Ocean: South West | collected 2010
CTCTACACTCAAAATCTAGCTATCACAGGTGATGATTTCCTAGAAATAGTCCCTGTAATATTAGAAGCTAAATCTCCAGGAATACAGAAATACACCATTGAACTTACTCCTATTAATGGAGAAGTTACAGTATCCAATAATAGGCAAGATATCTACATAGACATACTGGACAGCCACCAAAAAATCGCCATTATATCAGCTACACCGCACCCTGACATTAAAGCACTTAACCAGGCTATTTCTTCAAATGAAAATTATGAAGTAGACGTTTTTCTAGAAGCTGAGTTTCAAAAAAATATTTCTGACTATAATCTGGTTATATTCCATCAGCTTCCCTCTAAAGGAGGAAATAAAAAGCTGATAGATGAAACTATAAAAAGGAAAATTCCCTCACTATTTATCTGGGGAACACAAACCAACTTCGATTCATTTAATGGTTTAAATCTAGGCGTTGGATTAAGTAGTGATAACGGAAACACCAATACTGTAAGTGGCTCTGTTAATTCGGGATTTAAAGCTTTCTTGATAAACCAAGAACTAAATTCAGTAGTCAGGAAATGGCCGCCAATAAGCGTTCCTTTTGGAAGAATAAACACTAGTCCGGGAATTAAAACCCTCTTATTTCAGCGAGTAGGACCTATTACCACAGAGGACCCTCTATTTACTTTAAATGAGAAAAATGATGTCAAAATAGGCGTGTTTACTGGTGAAGGATTATGGAGATGGAGACTCTTTAATCACCTAGACAAAGGAAATCACGAACTTTTTGACCAATGGTTTTCAAAATCTGTTCAGTTCTTGGCTAGCAAGGAGGACAAAAGTCTTTTTCAAGTTAGCACGAAAAATAGATTTGATGAAACTCAAAGAATCATATTTACCGCAGAGGTTTATAATGAGAGTTTTGAGCCATTGTTAGATCAGGAAATTTCTATTACTCTTAAAAATGAAAGAGGGCAGGACTACCCTTTCACCTTTAGCCAAATGAGTAACTCATATCGACTAGATGCGGGTATACTTCCAGCAGGAAATTACACGTATACTTCCTTTGTAAATGCAGGAGGAAAAAAACTCACTAAATCAGGAGAACTCAGTATTTCTCCAGTTATAGCAGAACAGCTAAGAACTCAAGCCGATCATAATTTACTCTTCAATCTAGCTGAAAGAAACGGTGGTAAAATGGTCACTCCTTCTGAATTAAACTCTCTTTCAGATAAAATCAAGTCCAATTCAGAGATTGTATCTGTGAGCTACGAAAAAAAGTCATTATCTGATTTAATCAATTATAAATGGCTGCTGTTTTTGATTTTAGGATTACTCTGTGTAGAATGGCTCACGCGAAAGCGCGCTGGAGCTTATTAAGCTTAAACTATATTTATGTTTCCATTAATAGTGAATGTTGAAGTTTAGGATTGACAGGAGTTCTTCCTTTTAAGGGTAATATTAATTCTTATAAATAAAACTGAATTCTTATTAAAAAAGAAATAGCTTTTAGTGAAATCCAATTTTTATGCAAACGATAAGAAACTTTAGGAAAACACTTTTTACCTAACAAAACAGATCGGAGTTTAGAAAAGCACAAGCACTAATTAAACCGAACTTATAGAAAAGGCTAAATCAAATGATTCAGCCTTTTTTATTCTCAATCGACTTTCTTAAAAACTATATCCTATTTTTAGCACATGACTACGCAGATAACCTCACTTGAAGAATATCATAAAGAATATGCGAAAAGTATCGAAAACCCATCGGCATTCTGGAAGAAAGAAGCAGAGACCTTTCATTGGTTTAAGCCTTTTAATGAAGTCCTAAAATGGAATTTCGAAGAACCAAATGTTAAATGGTTTCTTAACGGAAAAACCAATATTACATACAACGCTCTAGATCGACACATCAGAGACAGAGGGGATAAAACAGCCATACTTTGGGAACCAAACCACCCTGAAGAGAAAGTAGTGAAGCTCAGCTACAAAGAACTACTCACCGAGGTCTGTAAATGTGCCAACGCCTTTAAAAATTTGGGTATAAAAAAAGGCGATCGAGTGGTGTTGTACATGCCTATGGTTCCTGAGTTAGCAATAGGGGTGCTAGCCTGCGCCAGAATAGGCGCTGTTCATTCAGTGGTCTTTGCAGGGTTCAGTGCCCGAGCTCTTTCAGACAGAGTAAATGATGCTCAAGCTAAACTGATTATCTGTTCCGATTTTAACCAAAGAGGAACTAAAAAAATTCCTGTGAAAAAGGTAGTAGATGATGCCCTAGAACTAGGCTGTGATTCTATAGAAAATGTACTCGTTCTTAAAAATACAGGTGATTCTGTCTCATGGAATTCCTCAAAAAATAAATGGTGGCATGAAGAGGTGGATAAGCAGATGCCTTATTGCCACGCGGAGGAAATGGATAGTGAGGATCTACTCTTTATCTTATATACTTCTGGCTCCACAGGAAAGCCAAAAGGTGTGGTTCATACCATAGGTGGTTATATGGTATACACCTCTTACAGTTTTAGAAATGTATTCCAGTACCAAGAAGATGATGTCTACTGGTGCACTGCAGATATCGGCTGGATTACTGGTCACTCCTACATAATTTACGGCCCACTTCTTTCTGGCGCCACTACCATTATGTTTGAAGGAATCCCTACTCATCCAACTCCATCAAGATTTTGGCAAATCTGTGAAAAGCACAAAGTCAATCAATTCTATACCGCTCCCACGGCTATAAGAGCATTAATGGCATGTGGACACGACCTGCCCAACAAATCAGATTTATCGTCTATCAGGGTACTCGGCACTGTAGGTGAACCTATAAATGAAGAAGCTTGGCACTGGTATGATAAGCATATCGGAAGAGGAAAGGCGCCTATCGTAGATACCTGGTGGCAGACAGAAACTGGAGGTATCCTTATTTCACCATTGCCTGGGATTACAGATAACAAACCTACATATGCCTCCTATCCGCTACCGGGTATTCAAGCCGTTTTAGTAGATCCTGACGGGAATGAATTGACAGAAAATAATGTAGAAGGATTGTTGTGTATAAAGCATCCTTGGCCTTCTATGATTAGAACTACTTATGGAGATCATGAGCGCTGTAAAACTGTTTACTTCTCTACTTTCAAAGGGATGTATTTCACAGGAGATGGAGCTAGAAAAGACGATGAAGGAAGAATAAGAGTAATAGGTAGAGTTGATGATGTGATCAACGTTTCAGGTCATAGAATGGGAACTGCTGAAGTAGAAAACGCAATCAATGAGCATCCTAACGTAATAGAATCTGCCATAGTCGGTTACCCTCATGATATTAAAGGTCAGGGAATATATGCCTTCGTTATAACACAGGGAGCAGCTAAAGATAATACTACCAGAAAAGAAATTTTAGAAGTCGTGACGCGTGAAATAGCGCCAATAGCCAAACCAGATAAAATTCAATTCGTAGATGGACTGCCAAAAACACGCTCAGGGAAAATAATGAGACGAATACTTAGGAAAGTAGCTTCCAATGAAGCCCACAGTTTGGGAGATATTTCTACTCTTTTAAATCCTGAATGTGTGCAAGAGATTATAGAGGGAGCTTTTTGATTTAAATGGTTATTGACTCGCATATACACCTTAATGGACGCTTATTCCAAGGGGAAAATAAGATAAACGGTTAAATCAAATTAATTTCACTGCTCATAACCACTACCGTCAACTTTATCCTATTGACCTCAAAAGAAGTAAAATCAAAATTGGTGACTTGCAATATAACCTCATTTCTGAGCTTATATTTGTGACTGATAAAAACTAACTTATGTGATTTTTGACGCTTACAATAAAATGAAAGAAATACTTCAAAACAAAAACTTAAGTATAACTCCCCTGAGATTAGATGTCTTAGAAATTATTAATTCTTCGTTAAGCGCGCTGTCTGCCCAAGAAATAGGTGGGAAACTGAACGAGTATGATAGAGTTACGCTCTATAGAACTCTTAAGTCATTCATTTCCTCGGGAATAATTCATGAAATCTCCCTAGCCGGCTTAGAGCCTAAATATGCTTTGTGCAGAGATGAATGTAGCTCAGAAACACATAATCATCAACACGTTCATTTCAGTTGCATTGAGTGTAATAAAGTTTTATGTGTAGAAGCAGAAAAAATACCCATAATCAAAATTCCTAAGTTTAGTATAAAGTCTTTGGATATTCAGGCAAAAGGAATATGTGAGAGCTGCTCTTCATAACCACACCTGAAAACACATATTGGTAAGTTTACTGATTCGAAAATAATCACAGGAAAAAAAGTATTAAGTTTAGACATGGATTGCTTAATAGTAGAGGGCGGCGGATTTAGAACAGGCTTTACCGCAGGTGTTTTAGACGCTATGATAGTAAATAATTACAATCCATTCAATTCCTATTATGGAATCTCAGGAGGATCCATATCACTATCCTATTTTATAAGCGGCCAATACAAAATTTGTTTTTCTGCTCTTCAATTTTTAGCCGACCATCCCACTTTCACCGATTACAAGAGAGCGTTCCAACCAGAAGGCTATATGGATATTGATTATCTGAAAAAAATATCAGACAAGGAGTTTCCTTTTTTAGTTGAAGATGGTCTGAAGAATTTTTTAAATAAATCTTTCAAAATCGTAGTAACCAATAAAGATACTGGGAAGCCAGAGTACTTGACACCACAGAAAGAAGATTGGATAAATTTAGTAGTTGCCTCGTGCTCTTTACCCTTCGTAACCAAAGGTCAGCACATGCATGAAAAAAGTAACTATTTTGATGGCGGTTGGGGTGATGCGCTGCCGGTTATAGAGGCCTACAAAAAGGGAGCTAGAGAGATATTAGTAATTCGAACTTGGATTTCAGGGATGAAATCTACTCAAAGTTGGGGTGACTATTTTGGAAGTATTTACTATAGATCAAATCCTATTTTGTCTGAAACCTTTAATTCTAGCTTTAAAAAGTACAATGAGGCTATAGAATTTATTGAAAACCCACCAGATGATTTAAAAATTACTGAAATAGCTCCTGAAAGCCTCCTTTACAGCGGCACTTATATATACTCGAACAGCTCTATACTAAGAGATTATAGAAATGGATTGGATTTAGGCACCCGGTTCTTATCTGAACTTTAATGAACTCAGGGAATTCCTAGAAATTTATGCTGCTGCACACTCATTCTCCATTTAGGGTTAGAACGGATAAAATTTAAAATCAACCCTTCTGTTTCTTCTCGATTATCCCATTCTGGCTGAAGAAATAACTGACATTCTTCACTTACTTTTTGAGCATGTTCTTCAGCCCATTTTAAATCATGCTTTTTAAGCACTATTACTTTTAATTCGTGAGCCTCTTGGTAGAACTCTTCCAAAGGTTTCTTGAATTTCTTAGGGCTAAAAGTCACCCAGTCCCAAGAGCCGCTAAGCTTATGAGTTCCACTTGTCTCGATATGAGTTCTAATATTTAGCCCTTTCAACTTTGCTGTGAGATCTGCCAACTGATGCATAGCCGGTTCTCCACCAGTAACTACTACCAAATTAGCTTCTGCTTCTGTAACCCAACCTACTATTTCTTCAATAGAATGATGCGGATGAGCATCTAAAGGCCAGCTCTCCTTAACATCGCACCAAAAACAGCCCACATCGCACCCACCTAGACGTATAAAATAAGCCGCACATCCAGTATAGTGTCCTTCTCCCTGCATCGTATAGAAGTGCTCCATTACAGGTAAAGTTTCTGACTTGGATAAACTGTTAATTAATTTGTTTGTTTTACTAGACATTTTTCGGAGACAAAGGTACTTACTCCAACTGTTTATTTAGAGGAATCTCGAAAGGAAAAAAAATCCGCACCGTGAGTAAATGGAAGAACTCAAAAAAACACGATCAAAACCATCAAGAACGCTTTGTAATCCTCTAGTTCAATGCCACAAATGGGCCAAGGCTCGCCATCACGATTCTACAGAGTAGTTTTCAATTAAAATGCTGTTAGCTCCCCAAACATGTTCGGTGCGGAAATTTATTTATTATTTAAAATGTTATTATATAATTACTTAGGCCTACCCTCCAAGTAATCTTCTTTGAATGTCAGCAAAGCCTAAAAATAATCATACTTCCAGAACATCTGTTCATGTATTGTTGAAGATTTACCTTTTCTTCAATGCTTTATAGTTCACTCTTCATCACTATTCAATTACGCCGCCTCCAAAACGATGAGCAAATAATTATTGTCTTAGCTTGAAGCATCAATTTCTTCGATCATTTTGACAGCTTCAGCTCTCGGAGGGTATATTTTAGAGACAATATAACCAATAAGCATTGCCAATGCAAAAGAAGGGGCTAGGACATCTAGCTCTTTTAAATATTCCCCTAAACCCTCAACGTTTGAAAGTACAAACTTGAATAGGATCACCGATGCAAAACCTGTAATCATGGAAGCTATCGCTCCCTTTTCTGAATAACCATTCCAAAAAAGAGATAGAATAATTACCGGACAAAAGGTGGCAGCAATCCCTGACCAACCAAAAATCATGATCCAGAATATTTGTCTTTCAGGATATAATTTGTAAAGTAAGATCGCAATTCCAAGCGCGGCTAAAGCCATGCCAACAGTCACAAATCTTGAGAAATTAGTTAAGTTTTCATCTTTTAAATCAGGTCTGAATATTTTTTGATAAAAGTCGCGCGTAACTGCACTAGAGGCAAGAATCAGAAGGGAGTCAATCGTTGACATTATAGCTGAGAGTACAATGGCAATGAAAATGGCTACTAAAATTGTGGGCAAGAACTCATGCGTCATCATGCTTAAAACATTTTCTCCTCCTGTTCCTAGAATTGCTTCAGGATCTTGCCCCTCACTTGTGAAGTAAATTCTGGCAAGGATTCCAATGGTTACTGCAGCCGAATCAGTGAGTAAGGTAAAGAACAAAGCAACCCATTTTCCTTTATCAATTTCTTTTTCACTTTTAATGGACATGAAACGAACATATACTTGAGGAGAACCCAAGAAACCCAGCCCGATCATTGAGAATCCTAAGATGGTAAATAGGTTCATCAAGCCATCAGAGCTTCTGCCCATGACCTGAGTTAGTGTTGGGTCTATAGCATTTAATCCCTCTGTAATCCCCGTACCGTGATCCATATTAAACCAAATAACGATGGGTAGTAAAACCAATCCAAAAAACATTAAAACCCCTTGGAACATATCTGACCATACAGCCGCCACAAATCCACCAATAAAAATATACAGTAAAACAATCACGAATCCAATGAGCGCTCCTATTCGATAGTCAATATTGAGCATTGATTCGAAAGCAATACCCGTCACGTCCATTTGAGAAGCAACATAGATTACAACAAAGACAACCAGCACTGAGGCTGCAATAACGCGAAGTGTATTTGTCGAGGATTTAAAATGACTTTGTAGGTAGTCAGGTATGGTAATTGCGTTGTATTCATCAGATCTCCTTTTAAAGCGTTTGGCCATGAATTGCCAAGATAAAAAGACCCCAAGTAGTTCTCCTGCAACGACCCAGTAACCGGAATACCCTGCCATTGCCCCCATGCCGGTTAGTCCAATGAGTAACCAACCTGACTCTCCTGTAGCTCTAGCCGAAAAAGCAACTGCCCAAAAACCCATTTTCTTTCCGCCAACATAATAATCACTCATGCCCTTGATTCTGCGAGAGGCTAAAATCCCAATTAGGAATAAGATTCCAACATAGAGAGCTAGAACAGATATTTTAATTACAAAGTTTTGGTCCATCATTTTAGCTGAAATTTATAATATTGGTTTAACTATTTTGAAAATCTAAACTACCATAAACTCAATTAAACACTAAGTTCAGACTAAGGTGCAAAGTTGTCAAAAAAAATGACAAAGTTTCAAAATCCTAACAACTACCTTTTCAATTAGATAATAAATAGGTTTAAAATTACTACTTTTGGTCTATCTCTGCGGTTGGGGTTTTCATACCGATATAATTCTTTTTATTGGGGAGTTGACTTAATAGTCACCCATTGAATTAGCAGAAAAAGGTGATAACCCATTTTGAATTTTACTGAACAGAACAACGAAACGGATCAAACCATAAACGAATTAGTCACCTCTCTAATTGAAGAGGACAGGACAAAGTACAATCGAATAATTCGTTCATTTAATTTACCAATTAGTGCCTTTGAGTCCTACTGTTCTTGGTCTGAAGAATCCTATACTCGAAACTGTATTGTTGAGAACGAAAAGTTTCAATTGATTCTCCTTTGTTGGGAAGAAGGTCAAAAGAGCCCAATTCATGACCATGGAGGAGAAGAGTGTTGGGTGAAGTTTATTCAAGGTGAATTTAAAGAAACAATTTACAAAATGAACTCTTCTGGTGAGCTCAATACTGTAAAAACATTCATGGCTAAAACTGACGATGTTTCATACATGATTGATTTTATGGGCTGTCATTGTTTGGAGAACATATCCACTGGAAAAAGTATGTCCTTACATTTATATGCAAAGCCAATCCACAATTGCAATTTGTTTGATGAAAAATCTGGCGAATCCGTTCGGAAAGAACTTTGCTACAATACAATCCCTGAAAAGATGAACGATTTAATATAATTAACATGTCAAGCATAAGTAATGATTTAGTTCTATTTAATGAACTAGTTGAAGTCTTAATAAGTGAAGAAGGAAAACATCCAGTTGCCGGTAGAATTGATCCGGATAAACTTTACGATTCAGTTAACCTTTCTTTGAATCCATCTGCTATTGTTGACGATGAGTTTAAAAAAGTCCTGAAGGATGTATTGATTTCTACCCCTAAAACGGCAACAAACTTATTCTTTAACCAACTTTTTGGTGGTAGACAGAGCAAAGCTGTACTAGGAGACTTACTGGCAGTGATGCTCAACAACAGCATGTATACTTATAAAGTAGCTGGACCTCAAGTTGGGATTGAACAAGAAATCATTCGACAATCTTGTAACCTAATAGGGTATGGTGACCAAAGCAACGGAACTTTCCCTACTGGAGGTTCAATGAGTAATTACATGGCTTTGGTTATGGCCCGCGATGAAAAGGATCAAAATTGTAGATCTGAAGGTATGTCTAAACCTATGGTAGTTTATACTTCTAAAGAATCGCATTATTCAAATGGGAAGAATGCTAGTTTTGCTGGAATCGGTAAAAATAATATTCGTTACATAGCATCGGATTCAGGCGGAAGAATGATTCCTGAGAAATTAGAACAACAAATCATTGAAGATATAGAAGAGGGTTTTATACCTACTTATGTTAACGCTACTGCTGGAACCACAGTATTAGGAGCCTTTGACCCAATTGATAAAATTGCTGATATCACTGAAAAACATGGAGTTTGGCTTCACGTAGATGGCGCATACTGTGGAAGCGTAATTTTTAGTGCTAAATATAAACACCTGGTAACTGGAATAGATAGATCCAATTCGTTTAGCTACAATGCCCATAAAATGTTAGGAACACCTTTGACATGTTCAATAATTTTAGTAAATAATAAAGAGCATCTACATTACTCTTTCAGTAATCAAGCTGATTATTTATATCAAACAGACGGTGATGATTTTAATCTAGGTAAGACTTCTTTCCAATGTGGAAGAAGGAATGATGCCCTGAAATTTTGGACACTATGGAAATCATTAGGAACAAATGGATTGAAGCAGATTGTAGATCATCAATTTGAATTAGCTGATGTAGCTCGAGAATACATTCGAAATAATTCGAATTACACATTGTATAGTTTCGATGATTCTATATCAATCTGCTTTAACTATAAGAATATTGATCCTTCAGCTCTTTGCACTGCGTTATATCAACATCAAATCACAGTAGTAGGATTTGGTTCTTTTAATGAAGATACTTTTATTCGACTTGTGACTATTAACGCCAATAATGAGAAAAGTGACATTCTAAATTTCTTCAAAATTCTAGAAGAATTTGTAGATAAAACTCCAAATTTTAAGAGCATAGAAGGGAAAAGACACGAAGAGTCTTAAAAGTTTTCCAAGGAATGCTCTTAATAGAGGAATAACGATAAAACAAAACGTCGCTTTTCTACTCAGCTACCTCTCCAAACAAATCATAGAAATCTGCGGAAGTAATCTTAATATTTACAAAGTCTCCTATTCTCACGTACTCATTCTCAGAGGAGATTCTAACTTCGTTGTCTACTTCAGGTGAGTCGTACTCCGTTCTTCCTATGAACTCTCCTCCCTCTACCTTATCTATCAATACTTTTAGCGTTTTACCCACTAAGGTTTGATTTTTGTCGTAGCTAACTTGGCTTTGTAACGCCATGATTTCCTCTGCCCTAGCATGCTTTACTTCTTCTGGAACATCATCTTCCAATTTAAAAGCATGAGTGTTTTCTTCATGAGAATAAGTGAAGATTCCCAATCTTTCGAACTGCATTTCTTCTACCCAGTCTCTCATTTCTTCGAAGTCTTCTTGGGTTTCTCCAGGATAACCTGCGATTAACGTAGTTCTAATAGCTATTTCAGGAGAAATATCTCTGATGGCCCTAATGAGTTCTGTCGTTTTTTCTCTAGTTATTCCTCTTCGCATAGACTTTAGCATTTTAGTAGAGCCATGCTGAAGTGGTATATCTAAATAGTTAGCCACATTCGGGTGATTCTTTATAGTATCTATCACTTCCATAGGAAAACCTGAAGGGTATGCATAATGCAGTCTTACCCACTCTATTCCATCTACATCTGCTAACTTATTTACTAGCTCGTCTAAGTTTCTCTTTTTATATATATCTAATCCATAATAGGTCAAGTCTTGAGCTATCAAAAGCAGCTCTTTAACTCCTTTAGCAGCCAAACTTTCGGCTTGCGACACCAACTGTTCCATTGGCGTGCTTCTGTGTTTACCTCTCATAAGAGGAATAGCACAGAAAGAACAAGGTCTATCGCAACCTTCAGCTATTTTTAGATACGCAAAATGACTAGGTGTAGTCAACAGACGCTCACCAAGGAGTTCACTTTTATAGTCTGCTTTTAGTGTTTTTAATAACCGAGGTAAATCTCTCGTTCCGAAAAAAGAATCTACTTGAGGAATTTCTTTTTCTAAATCTCCTCCATACCTTTGAGAAAGGCATCCAGTAACGTAAAGCTTATCTAACTTACCTTGATCTTTAGCATCTGCATACTGAAGAATCATGTCTATAGATTCTTGTTTGGCACTTTCTATAAATCCACAAGTATTGATAATTACTATTTCGGCATTTGAATCTTCTTCCTCATGCTTCACCTCAAACTCATTAGACTTTAATTGAGCCATAAGCACCTCAGAATCATAAATATTCTTGGCACAACCCAGAGTCACTACGTTGACCTTGTTTTTCTTAAGAGTTCTAGCTTTCATGAGTTCTTATTTTCCGAAAAGAGAGTCTACAAATTCTGCTCTGTTAAACACCTGGAGATCGTCTATGCCCTCTCCTACACCTATATAACGAACAGGTATTTTAAATGTATCCGATATTCCTATAACGACGCCACCTTTGGCTGTTCCGTCTATTTTGGTCAATGCTAAAGATGAGACTTCTGTAGCTAAAGTAAACTGCTTGGCCTGTTCTAAAGCATTCTGACCAGTAGAACCATCTAATACGAGCATAACATCATGTGGAGCATCAGGAATAACTTTCTGCATTACGCGCTTGATTTTAGTGAGCTCGTTCATTAAGTTAACTTTATTATGCAGTCTACCTGCAGTATCGATTATTACTATATCTGCTCCCTGTGCTTTTGCGCTTTCTAAGGTGTCATAGGCTACACTTGCCGGGTCAGCATTCATACCTTGCTCTATTATATCCACTCCTGCTAGGTCTGCCCAGATTTTTAATTGTTCCACAGCTGCTGCTCTAAATGTATCTGCTGCTCCTAAAACTACTTTCTTTCCCCTTGACTTGAACTGATGCGCTAGTTTTCCTATAGTCGTAGTTTTACCTACTCCATTCACTCCTACTACCATTACTACAAATGGATTACCATCTTTAGTTTCCGGTATAATGAAATCATCTTGGTTTAGTGCGTTAGATTCTTCCAAAAGAGCTGCTACTTCTTCTTTTAATATTCTATCTAACTCTGAAGTACTGGTGTATTTATATTTTTTTACTCTTTCTTCGATTCTTTTTATGATCTTAAGAGTCGTATCTACTCCTACATCACTACTTACAAGAACTTCCTCTAAATTATCTAAAACTTCTACATCTACTGAATCCTTCCCCGCTAATGCTTTGGTCAGTTTAGAAAAGACACTTTGTTTTGTTTTTTCTAATCCTTTGTCGAGGTTTTCTTTATTCTCTTGTTTCTTGAAGAATGAGAACATGTGCGTTTTTTTAGGGTAAATAAAAAGGGCTATTGCAAATTTAGCAAAAGCCCTCTCAAAAAATATCTTTTATTTAGATTTAAGAATTGGCTGCGAACCACTCTTTTACCTCACCATTTAAAACGATAGCAGACCTGAAACCATAAGCTCCAGTGTCAGCATTTTTTATCATCTTAATAACTCTGGTGTGTTGCTTACCTCCACCTTTCTGTAATGATGCTACTGTCTTCTTAGCCATGTCTTATTATTTTATCTCCTTGTGCACAGTGTGCTTTCTAAGGATTGGGTTGTACTTTTTCACCTCCATTCTTTCTGGGGTATTCTTTCTGTTCTTCGTAGTGATATAACGAGAAGTTCCTGGTTTTCCAGATTCCTTGTGCTCTGTGCACTCTAAGATAACCTGTATTCTATTTCCTTTACTTTTTTTTGCCATAACTTGCTTTTCGGGTCGGCAAAGATACTACTTTATTAGCTATATATCCAAACCTTTCTTAGTCAAATTTAAACTGTGTATTTTACACCATCATTTGTTCAGAAAACCTTACACAAAAAATAGTCTAAACGGCACGATCAATTAAATTTGATAGAAAGACAACATCGTTAACTCACTTTAGAAATGGCTAGAAGAAAACCAGTGTTAAAGAACAAAAACAAATCATCTGACCCAGCTGTTAATTCTACTTCTAAAACTAAAAAAGTGAAAGCCACTTCAAGTAATAAAGGCCCTAACGCAATAACTAACTTAATGGCTGATTCACGTACGCCTAAAGTTTTAGGCTTTGGATTAATTATGACTTGTTTATTCCTTCTCGTTTCTGCGGTTAGCCATTACTTTTCTTATGAGCATGATGCATCTCTAATCGAAGGAACAGTTGAATTCTCGTTAGACAATGCCGCTAAACAATATCAAAACTATCTAGGTAAGCTAGGCGCATTAGCAGGGAACTTTTTCGTGAAAAAGGGATTTGGTTTCGCTGTTTTCATTCCTATTGTGCTCTTGGGGGTTTGGGGTACCAAAGTGCTAAAACCAGCGCTTTCTTTTAAAATGTATCCCTTATGGATTAAGGGATCTTTTTTATCATTCTGGATTTGTATAGCAGCCTCTTTTCCATTCCTATCTGAAGTTTTAATGCCTAATGGAGACAACGTTATTCAGGACTCTCACCATTGGGGGGGTGGTTTCGGTTTTGGATTAAGTCTTTGGTTAAAAAACATTATGGGGACTCTCGGAACGGCACTCCTGCTTCTTCTATCTTTGGGGGTTTTCTTAATCATAAGTTATGATGGTCTCTTAGATAAATTGGTTAGCAGCTTTTCTGCATTGAAACTCCGAAATCCAGTCTCCGAATATGATGAAACGGAAGATACTAATTCTTCAAACTCTTTAAGAGATAGAAACCTTATCGATGAGAAAGAAGAAGAAGAAGAAGAAGAAGAAGAAGAAGAAGAAGAAGAAGAAAGTAATAAGTCAGATTTAATAGATGATATCTTAGCAGAAAATGAACACCCTGATGAATTAGACAATCTCATAAATGATATAAATTCTGAGGATATAGAAGAAACACTTGAACTAAAAACACCTGAATCAGAAACCACTAGAGAGTCGGAATTACCTTCTCCTAATGAAGATAAAAAAGAAGATGATTACGAAACAGCAACAAAACCTGAGGCTTCAACTACTGCTCCGGCTGATTCAGAGTTAGATGTAGAAATAGCTATTGAAAAAGAAGAGGTAGTCTTATCTGAGTTACAAATAGACAAAAAGGTTCAAGAGTTTGGAGAGTACAACCCTAAACTTGACTTAAGTAGGTATGAATTACCTAGTATAGATATTCTCGCAGAGCATGGTTCTGGACAGGTTCAGATAAATAAAGAGGAGCTGGAGGTAAACAAAAATAAAATTGTCGAGACACTTAATAATTATAAAATAGAAATCTCTAAGATTAAAGCTACCGTTGGACCAACGGTAACTCTCTATGAAATTATTCCGGCACCGGGGGTAAGAATAAGTAAAATCAAGAATCTAGAAGATGATATCGCTTTAAGTTTAGCTGCATTAGGAATTAGAATCATAGCTCCTATCCCTGGAAAAGGAACTATAGGAATAGAAGTTCCGAATTCTGACCCTCAAATAGTTTCTATGAAGAAACTTATAGCATCAGACAAGTTTCAAAACTCAAAAATGGAACTTCCAATAGCGTTAGGCAAAACTATTTCTAACGAAACCCTCATAGTAGACTTAGCTAAGATGCCTCACTTATTAATGGCTGGTGCTACTGGCCAGGGGAAATCTGTAGGACTAAATGCTATTCTAGTTTCACTCCTTTATAAAAAACATCCTGCTCAGATTAAGTTTGTTTTAGTGGACCCAAAGAAAGTAGAGCTTACACTATTTAATAAAATCGAAAGACACTATTTAGCTAAACTTCCAGATGAAGAAGAAGCCATTATTACAGATGTAAGTAAGGTGGTGAAAACCCTTAACTCTTTGTGTATGGAAATGGATCAGCGTTATGAGCTACTCAAAAACGCCATGGTTAGAAATATTAAGGAGTACAATGTTAAGTTCGTTCAGCGTAAGTTAAATCCTGAGAACGGACATAAATACATGCCTTATATCGTGCTGGTAGTAGATGAGTTTGCTGATTTAATTATGACTGCGGGTAAAGAGGTAGAAACTCCAATAGCACGTTTAGCTCAGCTAGCTAGAGCTATAGGTATTCATTTAATCATAGCTACTCAAAGACCATCTGTAAATATTATAACAGGAACCATAAAGGCTAACTTCCCTGCTAGAATAGCTTTTAGAGTAACCTCTAAAATAGATTCTAGAACAATTTTAGATGCTGGTGGAGCAGACCAGCTAATAGGACGTGGGGACATGCTGTACTCCACAGGAAGCGAATTAATACGTCTTCAGTGTGGTTTTGTAGACACTCCTGAAGTAGATGAAATATGTGATTTCATCGGTAGCCAGCAAGGCTATGCTACCGCTTTTATTCTTCCTGAATTTATAGATGAAAATGCGGCAGAAGTTGGAACTATGTCTGCAGAAGATAGAGACTCTATGTTTGACGAGGCTGCTCGATTGATAGTTATGCATCAGCAGGGATCTACTTCTCTTCTTCAAAGAAAACTAAAGCTAGGGTACAACCGAGCAGGGCGAATTATAGATCAATTAGAAGCCGCGGGAATAGTGGGCCCTTTCGAAGGAAGTAAAGCCCGAAAAGTTTTAGTTCCAGACGATTATAGTTTGGAACAGTTATTGGGTAATAATTAGAAATTATGATAAAATGAATATGTTAAAAGGAATACTATTTTCTACTGCTATACTCCTAGGAAGTATAGTTATGGCGCAAGATGCTAAAACGATTCTAGACAAAGTTAGCCAAAAGGTAAAAGGATATTCTGCCATGTATGTAGAATATGAAATGCAACTTAATGATGAGAAAGCAGGAGGAGCCATAGCCAGTGAACAAGGAAAGGCATGGATAAATGGAGAAAAGTTCAAAATAGAAACTCCTGACTTCCACATTTATACTGATGGGGATGCTTTTTGGGCTTATTCCAAAGCTGATAATGCTTGTACTATCAATGATTATGTCGAAATACAGGAGGACAAGGGATTCAGTCCCTCAGACTTATTTACTATTTGGGAAACAGGATTCAAACACGAACATAAAGGAGTAAAAGGTGGATTAACCCAAATCAATCTCTACCCTACTGATAACGAAAACCCTTTTCATACTATCGTTATGTATATAGACGAGAGAACTTCTCAAATTAAGAAAGCTCAAATGAAAAGTAGGGATGGACAGGAAATGATTTATAATATTAAAAGCTTCACACCCAACCCTGACGTTACAGAAAATACTTTCAAGTTTAATTCAGGAGATTACCCCGGCGTAGAGACGGACGATCAGCGGTTTTAATAGAATTAACGATAAATAAGAAAAAAGGCTTTCAAGTTTGAAAGCCTTTTTTTTTGTTCTGAACCGGCTTGGTCATTCAAATAACTTTATACCTTAAGCCCTACTATACTTAAATCATCTATTTATTCACATTCTCCTCTCCAGATGTTAAAGACACTCAGTATAACTTCTTTTTGTATCTCCATTGATTTTCTGCTATTTTCGAGGAGTATTTTATGAAAATTAGCCTTTAAGAACTTTTTATTTTTAGGTCCTCAAAATTGATCTCTAAAGCCATCACTGAAAGAGTAAATAATGTCTTCTTGCTCCGTAAGTACTTTAGGGTAAATGATCACTTTTTCTCTTTAATCTCAAAATCCTCAAAATACAACACGTGAATGCCATGATTCTCAAATCCGGAATCTGGACCAACAGCCTGAAAATTGAATACTAAATCAACTAAGTCATCAGTATTCATCTCACCGAAGTAAAAGGGGAAGTCCAAACCATAATCAATTAAGCCTCTCCCATAGTAAAGCATTATATCATGGCCAAGAACGCTATATTCATCAATCATCTCGTGGTATTCAGAATTATATAACTTCTGAAACTTTATCATTTCTTCAGAATTATAATTATTCGTGAATGACGAAGGAATATGCAAATTAAACTTATTTCTAACTGAAGCATCCACATAATCATTATCAATCCATTTATCTGTTAAGTAGATAGTTAAATTCTGTTCTTCGCTTATAAATGGAAGGACATTTACCAATGTCCCTAAAGAGATTTTCTCCTCCGAAGGCATCACCAATATATTCTCCCTAGAGTCAGACATAGCAGCTTTTAAACTAGCCACAGTAAGCATATCCACCTCTATCTCAATCAGTTTCCTCTTTTCCATCTCTATGCTGTCAGCTAGAATCGAATAATACTCTCTTTTAAATACCTGAATGTTTCTTTTATCCTTCACCCATTTAGTAGTAACTAGTATTACGTTTGGGTTAGTATTAAGATGAGCTATGTACTTCCCTGCTTCTCCCATCATCGTACTTCCAGCGGGAGTCACCTTACTCACATTAGAATTACTTAATAGTATCTTTCCGCTTTGTGGGGTAGGACAAACTACATGAACATCATTCCGCGAAGCTATCTCGATCACCTTAGCTAAAGGTTCTTTTTGGAATGGTCCTATAAACAAATCCATCTGTTGAAGCTTTTCATCGCTGGCCGAGAGCTTAAGTTCTTCTGTATCATCAGTAACATCAAGAACATGTAAGTTCATAGAAAGCCCATCTTCTTTCAGCTTCTGTGCGGCTAAGAAACTTCCCCTGTAAAAGCTAAGCGCCAAATCCTTAATCCTCATTTCTTTATTGGAAAGGTCATCTTTACCTATGCTACTGGAGTAAAACGGTAACGCTAAAGCCACATTATACTCAGCTCTAAAAGGATTATCTCCTTTCATTTCTGGTTTCCACGAATTAATCACTTCATTAACAGAGCTTTCATATTCACTCTTCTCTTCATCAAGTGAAATAGGTATATTAATTACTTGCCCAGCTTTCAATCCTTCTGGCAGCCCATTATTTATATGTAAAATGTCCTTAATCTTTACAGTATACTTTTTACTCACCCCATAAAGCGTTTCTCCAATTAGAACTTTGTGTGTTTTCCATTTAGGGATACTAAAATTAACAGGCGGAGCTACGGTTACAAAAGAGTTCACGTCATTAAGTGGGATTTTTAATTCGTTTCCTTTTTTTATTCCCAAGTTAGCCTCATGATTTAGCTCTAGAACATCATTTATATCTACCGTATATCTTCTGCATATAGAAAATAAGGTCTCTTTATTTAATACTCTGTGAATTAAAAACCCATCCTCTATTCTTACCGGGTTGGTTATTTCTCCAGGCTTAATATTGGGACTAACAGGAACATATATAGTCTGACCTACATTTAATCCTCCAATTAAAATCTCCTTATTATAATTTCTAATAATCTCCTCATCAGAATCATAGAGCGTAGCTATAGCATATAAAGTGTGACCTGATTCTACCTTATGCTGATAAAATTTTTCTCCTTCTTTTTCTACTATAGTAAAGTTTTGACCAAAACTTATAATCGACAAAAACAAAAGAGAGAAACTTACTAGAATATTCTTAATCATACTTATCATTTAAAACATAAATACTAACGTAATATCATGCCAATTATTAATTTATAAACTATTCCCACTCAATAGTAGCAGGTGGCTTAGAGCTTATATCATATACTACTCTATTAATTCCTTTAACTTTATTAATAATAGAGTTACTGACTTCTGCTAAAAACTCAAAAGGAAGATGACTCCAATCAGCAGTCATTCCATCTGTAGAAGTAACAGCTCTTAGAGCCACAGCTTGCTCATAAGTTCTTTCATCACCCATAACGCCAACGGTTTGTACTGGTAAGAGAATCGTTCCTGCTTGCCATACTTCATCATATAAATTATGCTCTTTCAATAGAGAAATCCACACATGGTCAGCCTCTTGAAGAAGACTTACTTTTTCAGGAGTAATATCCCCTAAAATCCGAATAGCCAAACCCGGCCCAGGAAAAGGATGTCTTCCTAATATAGAAGGACTAATCCCAAGTGCTTTTCCTACTCTTCTCACTTCATCTTTAAATAGAAGTCTCAAGGGTTCCACTACTTCTAACTTCATAAAGTCTGGCAGACCTCCTACATTATGATGGGATTTAATGGTTACAGAAGGACCTCCTGTTCCACTTACAGATTCTATTACGTCCGGATATATAGTTCCCTGTGCTAGCCATTTTACATTTTCTATTTTATTAGACTCGGTATCGAAAACATCAATAAATACCTTACCTATAGCTTTTCGCTTAGCCTCTGGATCAGAAAGTCCTTTTAACTCAATATAAAATGCCTCTGAAGCATCCACTCCTTTTACATTTAAACCCATGTGCTTATAGCTCTCCAGCACTTCATCATATTCATTTTTTCTTAGAAGTCCATTATTCACGAAAACACAGTAAAGATTATCGCCTATGGCGCGTTGCAATAAAACTGCTGCCACCGAGCTATCTACCCCACCACTTAATCCTAAGACTACTTTATCATTTCCTACTTTTTTCTTTAGTTCAGCTATAGAAGCATCTACAAAAGAATCGGGAGTCCAACTTTGAGCACATCCGCCAATTTTAACTATAAAATTCTCTATAAGTTTTTTACCAGCTGAAGTATGGTACACTTCAGGATGAAACTGTATCGCATATGTTTTTTCATTGTTAAATGTATAGCCTGCATTTTCTACGGAAGAAGTGCTGCATATTAGTGCAGAGTCTTTAGGTAGTTCTTTTATAGAATCTCCATGACTCATCCATACTTGAGTAGGTGCGTCTATTCCCTCTAATAACTCATTAGAATTATTAACCGATTCAAGCATGGCTCTTCCATACTCTCTAGTTTCACTTGCCTCTACTCTCCCACCATTTGACTGCGCTAAATACTGAGCGCCATAGCAAACACCTAAAAGTGGATACCTTCCACGAATCATAGATAAGTTAGGCTTTGGGGCATCTTCTTGCCTAACCGAAAACGGACTCCCCGAAAGAATCACACCTTTTATATGGTTTCCTAGAGGTGGTATTTTATTCCAAGGATGAATCTCGGAATACACATTTAACTCTCTTATTCTTCTAGCTATAAGCTGAGTATACTGGCTTCCAAAATCCAATATAAGTATCATTTCTTCCATACTACAAAGGTAGTTTCACCTAGTTCTAAAATCATCAGAAATAAATTTAATTTTTCACACAGTTTTGCCAGTTTGTCCACGTAGTTTTGTCCTATGATTTTAGCTAATTTATCAGATAGAAATATTATTCTCGGCAGCGGTTCACCACGAAGAAAATTACTGTTAGAAGGTTTGGGTATCTGCTTTTCAGTAAGAACCAAAAATGTGAAGGAGGTCTATGATGAAAAATTGCAACGCCAAGAAGTTCCTAGATTTTTATCAGAACTAAAGGCAAACTCATTCGAACTCGACCTTAATCCTCAGGATTTGTTAATTACTAGTGACACCACCGTCTGTTTAAATAACGGCATTCTTAATAAGCCGAAGGACCTCAATGAAGCCAAACTCATGCTTCAAAAACTATCAGGAAAAACTCACACTGTGATAACAGCAGTTACAATTACCGATTTAGAAAAATGCGTAACCTTCCATGACGAAACTGAAGTTACCTTCAGAGAATTGTCTGAGGAGGAGATAGATTATTACGTAGAAAAATTCAAGCCACTAGATAAAGCAGGTGCATACGGAGCTCAAGAGTTCATGGGCTATATAGCCATAGAAAAATTGGAAGGATCATATTTTAACGTGATGGGATTACCAGTTCACAGAGTTTTTGAGGAATTAAGTAACTGGTAGGTTGGCAATAGTGATTTTTATGAGATAGCACAGACTTAATTTAGCCATCAAGAAAAAGTGATTTTGAATAATTTAGAAAAATTAAGTAAAAGAGTAATTTTAGGTCTAGGGCTTGTTTCCATAGCCTGTATTTTCTCTCTGACCTTTATAGAATTTGATTACGACTTTGAGTCTTTTTTTCCTCAAGGAGACCCTGAAACTGAATTTTACAAAGACTTTAGAGATAAATTCGAAACAGATAACGACTTTATAATTGTAGCCTTAGGAAATGAAAAAGGAATATTTCAAAAAGACTTCTTACTAAGAGCTGATTCTCTTGCTGAAGAGTTAAAAAAATTACCAAATGTAGAACAGGTTATTTCTCCTACTCAAATAAAAGAACCAATAAAAACTGCTTTCGGCTTTATTCAAGCGCCTCTAATGAGAATATACAATCCAGAGGTATATTCTTATGATTCTCTAAAAATATTCGAAAGACCTGAACTAGTGGGCTCGCTTTTTTCAAAAGACGGAAAAGCCATTATGCTGCAGGTAATTCACACTAAATTTCTTTCTAAACAGCTCTGCGATAGTTTAAGTTATGATGTTACTAACTTGATAGCAGAGTACTCTTTCAATGAATCACACGCCGTAGGGCGTGCCATAGGACAAGTCTATTATGTAGACCTCATGCAACGAGAGACTATTACATTCGTAGTTCTTTCTGTGATTCTTATCATAGCGTTTTTATTCATAGCCTTCAGAAGTTGGTGGGGAATATGGGTTCCTATTACTGTAGTGCTTTTAGCTATAGTTTGGGTTCTTGGATTAATGCAAGTTACAGGTAAAGAAATAGACTTAATGGTGATGATTCTACCTACTATTTTATTCGTAGTAGGCATGAGTGATGTAGTTCATATTCTAAGTAAGTATTTCGACGAACTCAGACTAGGAACTGAAAAAATACCTGCACTAAAAATTGCTTTTAAGGAAATCGGACTAGCAACTCTTCTTACTTCGATAACTACTGCTATTGGGTTTCTTACGCTATTAACTGCGAGTATAGACCCCATCTGTGATTTCGGATTATACTCCGCAGCTGGAGTTATTTTGGCATTCATTTTAGCGTACACTTTATTACCTGCTGTTTTGGTGTTAACTCCTGCTCCTAAGGTAAACAACAATGTCTACTCGAGTATTTTCTGGACCAAACACCTGCACAGAGCATTTGGTTTTTTGCTACGCAATAGAGGAACTGTTGTAGTTTTAAGCATAATTCTAGTTATTGTAAGCTCGATGGGAATGAGTAAAATTACTGTAAATAACTTCCTGTTAGAAGACCTTAGTGACTCTGATCCTTTTAAGCAGGAGTTTGATTACTTCGAAGATGCTTTTGCTGGAGCTAGACCATTCGAAATGGCTTTGAAGTTTAAAGAAAATGCTTCTCCATGGGAGCTTCAATCTTTACTTTATCAGGAGAAATTAAATGATTATTTAGAAAACACTTATGGAGCAGGAAACCTCATGTCTCCTTTAACCATAGTAAAAGGCGCTAACAGATCTCTTAATGGCGGTAAGGAGGAGTTCTATAAAATACCAGACGATGAGGCTGGTTTAAAAAAAATAACAAAAAACTTAGGTAAATTCGGCTCTGATAAATTTATAGACCTTTTTTATTATGATGAGCTGACGGAACTTCATGATGTTTACAAAGACAGCTCTGATGTCGACAGCATAGTATTTAAAGACTCAAAGAAAAAATGGGGAAGGATTAATGGTAAAGTTCCTGATTTAGGCAGTACAATCTTCTTTGAAAAAGAAGATAGCTTGAACATCTTTTTAGCTTCTGAATTAGACAACCCCTATTTCGATGCCAAGCTCACAGGGACAGCAAGACTGATCGACTTAAACAACAGAACCTTAGCTGCAAATATGCTAGGAGGCTTGGCCATCGCGTTTGCGGTGATTGCTTTAATTGTAGGCTTTATGTTTAAGTCTATAAAAATGATTTTCATTTCTCTTATTCCTAACATATTCCCACTGCTAATGATAGCTGGCGTTATGGGATGGTCGGGTATAGGATTAAAAGTAAGTACCTCAATCATTTTCACCATAGCGTTCGGAATAGCTGTAGATGACACGATTCATTTCCTTACTAAACTAAGGCTAGAACTAGCCAAGGGGAAAAGTCTTCCTTATGCTATTAAAAGAACTTTTATAGGTACGGGTAAAGCGATTATAGTGACTAGTCTTATTTTATGCGGAGGGTTTCTAACGCTTATAGGTTCTGACTTTTTAAGCGTGTTTTATATTGGTCTTTTAATCAGTATAACTCTTCTTATGGCTGTGCTGGCAGATTTGTTTTTGCTTCCTCTACTAATATTTTGGTTCTATGGTAAGAGCCACAAAAAAATTCAATCTTAACCTAAACTGCTCTCCCACTAGCAGATATGTACTTGAAGGTTTTTAATCTCTATCCTATGTTTTGTCGGGTTACATATATGACGAAAAACAAGGTCCTTTTGATTTCTAATAGGAGGATCACTATAGCTATGTTTTTCTTTAACCCACAATCCCTTCCGAGCTACTTTTAAATTAAACCCACCATATCCGTGAGTTCCAATACTTCTTCTGATAAATTTGGATAACCGACCAAAACCATTCTCTGTAACATTACTAAATCTCTTTACAAAAAGGAAGATGCAACAGAAGGAATAATACAATTTTAGAAAGATTATTTCGCTAAATATAAAGTGCTAGACATTTGCACAAATTAAAGAGAATATCATGTACTTCGTTAAATTTGATGTCATGAAAAAAATTATTCTGGTAATTTCTGTTTGTTTCATTTTGGTTAGCTGCGCCAAAAAAGAGGAGTCTTATTCCTTCTTCGTAGCAGGACATCTTTATGGCAAACCTGGCACAAGTGATTTAGGTGCCTACGCTAAGTTTAAAGAGAAATTTGATTTTATTAAGTCGTATAAAAACCTGAGTTTCGGTGTAATGACTGGAGATGCGGTGAAGGAAGGGAAAGAGGCAGAATGGAAAGCACTAGTTTCAGATATGAATTACCTTTCGGTTATAAGCCATCTCGCCAGAGGCAATCATGACTATAAAAATGAAGAAAACTTAACTAAGTATTTCCCCAAGAAATATTACTCTTTTAAAGAAGGTGTTGATTTACATATTATCCTAGACGCTAATATTGACGGGTGGAACATTACTGGTGAGCAGCTTCTCTTCTTAAAAAACGAACTGAAACGGGAAAAGGAATTAGCAAGAAACATCTTTCTCTATTCACATCAGGTTATCTGGTTTAACCCCGCAGACCACCCGAGGTATTTGCACGTGAATTCTGAATATGGCAGACATCCAAAATCTAATTTTTACTCGGAGGTTCTTCCTCTTTTTGATAACATTGATGCTGAAGTTTACTTTTTTGCTGGAGATGTAGGTGCAGGATCCTGGGCTTCTGATATTTCATACACCAAACCATCCTCACAGATACATCTTATAGCCAGCGGAATGGGTGATGGCGTAAACGATAATTTTATCATGGTAACTATAGATGAATATTCACATCCAAAGTTCTCTGTAATCTCTTTAGATCCAACTAATAAAAATCAAGTACAGAATCTTGATCATTTTCTTAAGTAAGATGATACTTTTGACCCAAGAAAAAATAAACAAATTATGAGCGTAAGAAACCTAGAACCAAAAGCAGTTTGGAATCACTTTGCTGATTTAAACGCTATTCCTAGAGCTAGTAAAAAAGAAGAAGAAGTTATTCAGTTTATGATGGACTTTGGAAACAAATTAGGCTTTAAGACTTTCAACGATGAAGTAGGAAATGTTTTCATTTTGAAACCAGGCTCTAAAGGTTTTGAGGATCGCCCAACGGTTATTCTTCAGGGGCACATCGATATGGTTCATCAAAAGAATGCGGATGTAGAATTTGATTTTGCAACGCAGGGAATAGACATGATAGTGGAAGGTGATTGGGTAAGAGCTAACGGAACTACTCTCGGGTCTGATAATGGAATAGGTGTATCTATGATTATGGCACTACTTTCTTCTAAAGATATAGACCACCCGCCACTAGAAGCACTTTTCACTATCGATGAAGAAACTGGAATGACAGGAGCTTTAGGCTTAAAAGGTGGAGTTCTAGAAGGTAAAATTATGATTAATCTAGATACTGAGGATGATGATGAAATCAGTATCGGATGTGCTGGAGGTGTAGATGTAACTGCCTTTAAAACTCCTGACATGGAGAATACTCCAGCAGGAACTGAAACTTTTAAAATATCTGTTAATGGGCTCAATGGCGGGCATTCTGGAATGGATATCCACAAGGGATTAGGTAACGCCAATAAAATCATGAATCGAATGCTCTGGAAAATGAGAGAATCATTTGGTTTAAGAATTAATGAGGTTACAGGTGGCGGACTAAGAAATGCGGTTCCTAGAGAAAGTTTCTCTATCGTATCTGTTCCTGAAGACAAAGTAGATGCATGGAAAAGTGAATTCAACTCTAGAGCAGCGGTTATTAAAAGCGAATATGTCTCTAATGATTCTGGACTTCATATAGGATATGAAGAAACTGCGACTCCATCTCACGTGATATCTGAAAAATCTCAAGATTCCGTTTTAGCCGCTATCTACGCTACTTTTAATGGTATTTATAGAATGAGCCCCGATATTACTGATTTAGTTCAGACTAGCAATAATCTAGCTAAAGTGACTCTTACTTCAGATAAATTTGAAGTATTGTGTCTTACTCGCTCGTCATCCGATACAGAAAAATTTGACTTAGCCAACTCATTAACTGCTGCATATGAGCCTGCTGGATTCCAAATGGATTTAAGCGGTTCTTATCCGGGATGGACTCCAGCTCCTAAATCTGATTTAGTAGAAATGATGAAAGGACTATATGTAGAAATGTTCGAAGAAGAGCCGAATGTGATGGCATGCCATGCAGGATTAGAGTGTGGCATATTAAGCACTAATTACCCAGGAATGGACATGATTAGTTTCGGACCTAATATAAGAGGAGCTCACTCTCCAGAGGAAAAGTGTCAGATTAGTTCTGTAAATAAATCATGGAATTTCTTCTTAGAGGGACTGAAACGTATCAAATAATTGGATTTTTCTTAACCTGCCTTTTTAAGAAAAATTAAATCTCCTAAACGCCATGGTTTATAAAAATTATGGCGTTTTGTTTGAAATAAACAAAATGGAAAATTCGAAAAGAATTTAATCTGCATAACTCAAGGTTACTTTTAATGACATTGGTGAATCACTCGAAATGAATATCCTCTACCCACTGAATTTTACCCGTTCTAAACAGATTAAACTTCTCACTATTACACTCCTTCCACTCTTTTAATTTCGCGATCTTTTTTTTAAGAGCTTCTAGCGTTTTCTCCGTACTTATGATTCCGCTGTAACTCTCTTCACCAAAGCCAGATAGGACTAGATCTTCTGCTAGAATAAAATCTAACAATTCACTTAGCACCTCTTCTCGTTCATCAAATTTCACTTTAACACTCCACCTAAAATCTAGACGTACCCCCATTAATTTGGTTTTTTTTCTTCTAAATGTTCCGACGTCTTTAATTGTGGGTGTATTCATACTTATTCAAACTAAATGACAATAATTTTAAGTTAAGATAATAATTATATTATCTCTAAACGAACACTTTTCATTCCTTCTATGCTTAGTTTACAAGTTTCGTGAGA
>MDSY01050140.1_pt1 | contig 26392 bp, 29 predicted proteins | sample 811131 | NCBI WGS metagenome assembly MDSY01 (sample SAMN05326643, study PRJNA326480) | marine metagenome | isolation source: seawater | place: Atlantic Ocean: South West | collected 2010
CTTGAGTATCGCACCACCGAGTACCATCGTTTCAACAAGCGTAGGATGACGCTCTGCGAGATCCCTAATTAAAATTGTCCCCAAAGAAATGCCAATAAAATGTGACTTTTCTATCTGTAAATGCTGAAGAACCTCGACAATATCATTCGTGATAAACGCAAAAGTATATCCTTGCTTTGAATTGTCCTTTGAGGTTATTTTACTATTTCCATGTCCTCTCAAGTCTACAAGGAGGACATTATACTCCTCTTTAAATGCACGTATTTGGCGAAACCATATAGAACTACTTCCCCCAGCGCCATGTATGAACGTGACCCATTTTGTTGTGTTTTGATTTGGAAAGACAGAGTAACTCAGCATGTAAATAATGGTTGTACAATAATTAACGGATGCAAAACTATAAAGTTTAGAATATGAAAGAAATTATTTGACTTACTATTTAGAACCAAAATCATTGATTCCAGAAAATAACAAGTCCCAAAATGGGATTGCGTTAGATTCCTCATTACCTTTACTATAGACCACAATTAGAAGAAAATGAACGCATCAAATAAGCTTTGCGAAGAATTACTTTGCCGATACAGTGACTTTGAACCCATTGAAGGAAATAAATTTATTGGATACAAACTTGCTGAAAAGAAAAATCTCAATTATTACTCAGCGGTAACAGGTCTGTTTCGGTACAAAGCCCGCAGTGTTTCAGATAACTCATACAGTTCTCTCTACGAAAAACATGGGATCTTCTATGATCCTATCATGAAAGATAAAATCTCTGTTTTTCGAAAAAAAGAAGACGCGATCAAATTTCTAAGCGAATTTCAAAACATCGTAAAATACAAAACGGAGCTTGTTTTACTAGAAATCACAATCAGCGAAAACCTTCAAGCAGTGAAGTGCTCTAATAATTACCACCAAGATTTAGATGCTGTAGCCGGATGCATCATGGAAAATATAGTTGAGGTAGAATCAATCTACAAAAGCAAAGAATAAATTTATTGATTCAAGAATTTTAAAAAGTCATCACGCTTGACCTCCTTAGCCCCGAGGGTAGACAAATGAGGATTGTATACTTGACAGTCAATCAGTACATATTTTTTTTGTCTTACCAATGTAATGAATGCGAGCTTTGAAGCATTACTTACTTTGGAAAACATACTCTCACCGCAAAAGACCTTCCCGACCTCCACACCATAAAGACCACCAACAAGCTCATTGCCTTCCCATACCTCCACAGATTTTGCCGCTCCACAACGATATAATGCGATATATGCCTCTTTCATTTCACTCGTAATCCAAGTGCTCTGCTCACCTTGTCTCGAACGGTCTATTGACTTACAGTTCGAAATCACTGACTCAAAAGCGGTATTAAATGTTACTTTATACTTTTTCGAATTGATCAATTGACGCATACTTTTAGACACCCTAAGATCCTGGGGTAAAAGCACCATTCGCGGATCAGGACTATACCAAACAATAGGATCACCATCTGAATACCATGGGAATATCCCGTTTCGATAGGCTAGCTTTAACCGCTCAATAGATAAGTCGCCTCCAATAGCAAGAATGCCAGATTCATCTGTATTATTCAAGGCAGGAAACGATAAATTATCTGATAGAAAAATCACACAATAAAAATATTGAATAATCGGAAATACAAAAAATATTAGTGAATTTTTGACAAATTTAGGTTCACTCACAATAATACCCTACATTTGCATTCTAATAAAAATATATATTATGAGTAACGGTACAGTAAAATTCTTCAATAATTCAAAAGGTTTTGGATTCATCGTTCCAGATGATGGAGAGAAAGACGTGTTTGTACACGCAAACGGATTGATTGATGAAATCAACGAAGGGGACAAAGTAAGCTTCGAAATCGAAGAAAGTCCTAAAGGATTAAATGCATTGAATGTAAAAATAATCTAAGGATTATTAAACACATATGTTTTTAAAAGCCTGTCAGTGATGACAGGCTTTTTTTATTACCTTAACTCTCAATTCTACGCTATGTGGCTAAAAATATTTGGTTTTCTGTTGTTAAATTTCGGTGCTTTAGCTTTAGGAGGCATCTTTGCCGGTAGCGGCGCAGGCTCTGACTGGTATGCCGAATTAAATAAAGCACCTTGGACGCCGCCTGGATGGGTTTTTGGATTCGCTTGGACAACAATCATGATTTGCTTTTCTGTATATATGGCTTGTCTGTACCAAAGGAAAACTGAAAAAAGAAATATACTAGGATTGTATTTTATTCAATGGGTTTTAAATGTAGCCTGGAATCCTGTCTTTTTCTACTTCCACAAGGCCAGTTTAGGCCTAGTTGTAATTGTATGCTTAACTGTATTAGTTGCTTATTTTCTTTTTAATTTTAGGCGCGATTTAAAGGCGTATTCCTTACTTATTTTACCTTATTTCATTTGGCTCTGCATTGCTACATCGCTAAATGCCTACATATCAATGATGAATTAAAAAGCTATATTTAAGTCTTATTTCATTCATTTGACCGTTACCTAATTTATCAAACCAATACCTTAATTATGAGAAACTTAAGATCACTAGTTATTTTACTGTTAAGCGGCTCTTTCTGCGCAATTGGCCAAAACACAGTTTGCTTTGAATTCAGCGCTCCTCCCTCTGGCCCTGGACTAAATGTATTCACAAAATATATCGAAGTATTTGGCTGTGGTATCTATGCCGAGACAAGTGTTCCTGATGAAAAAGTACTTCATGCTGCGGCTATTTTTGCTGAGCTATTAGACAATGATGAGGACGGAGTGGTTGACGATCCTGCTCTGCTCGCTGAACTTCAAGACAAGCAGGCACTCATACCTGTTTTTGCATCAGATGGCAGTCTAGGAATGAATACATTTTTCAATAATTATGACGGAGAGGGAGTAGGTGCCGTATTGTGGCAGCAAGAAATGGACCCCTCTCAACCGGGATACTGGGGAGCTGATGCAAGCGTTGAAGAAATCATGCATACCATTAATTCAATAGGACATATTAACATATATCCAGAAGCCTTTTCACTAGAACCAAACTCTTCTTTATTATCAGCAGCAATGGACGCTGCACGAGGAGGTCAATTTATGAGTGTTCCAAATAACTACCCCGAGGAGGCATGGTATCATTATGATGACTTCACCTGTGACTATCAATGTATGGCAATTGAATACCTATATTGGATGCAAGTCTCAAATATGGATATTCTCAATGATGTGCAGACTTGTAATGGTATTGCAAATGAATGGGAACCATGCTCACAAGCACTACTTCAATCTATGGATGTTTTAGGTTATGCACTTATAACAGATCCACAATACAAGTTGCCCCAAAATGCTCCTGATGGGAATTATTGTCCTAATGGATCGTCCATTCAAGAACTAGATAAAGGTGCTATCGACCTTAAACTTGCTCCCAACCCATCGATTGAAAAAAGTGTTCAATTGTTTGGCACTGAACATGAAAATATTTCGGTCGAACTCTTTTCAGTCGAAGGAAGAAAGGCCTACAGCGGCATTCATTCAGGAAAAGAAGATATCGATCTTACAGCATTAGACTCTGGGACATACACCTATGCCATCACCTATCAAGATCAACTTGGTTTGGGAAAGCTTATTTTACCTTAATCATGAAATGTTAAAGGTCATAATAACTAATAGAAATCTATAAACTGAATTTTCCGAACAAATTAATTGAGTTTGTTCTTCATGAAAATTGAAACGTTACGTCCAATGTTAACAAATCATTTAAATTGACATAAAAAAGTATTTCATTGCAACCCAAATGGAAATACATACGTCTCTATGCAAATGAGGAAATGATGTTTTCGATCCCCTTATATATTATCATGTGCAAGTGAATAATTCCATAGTATGAGCAACACAATAACACTATGGACTAAATGAAGAAGAAAACTCTCCGAGACTTAGAGGAATACTCAGCCTATCTAGATCTCTTTTCAAATCTATCCTTACTAAATAAGGATGCAAATGACAATGAAATTGGCTCAGCCAATAAAACTAAATATCAAGTTGAGAACCTGAAACATCTGCTAGAGGTGCTCAAAAGCAATGAAATAAAAATAGAAAATAAAATCCTAGAGGATCATAGCAAAAGATATTCATTTATTTTTGACAAAGAAGGCAATAAAATAGAGCTTTGGGAACCAGTAGAAATGAGCTAGGTGTTTGATAACACAATAAGATTATGTATCAGCTTATCAAATAAAGTGAATGTAACTAACCTAGAGATACATCTAAAATCATCATCACTAAAAAACCGCCAATAAAACCAAGGACGGCAACATCAGTATACTTGTCACGTTGGGTTTCTGGAATCACTTCCTCAACTACGACAAAAATCATGGCTCCAGCCGCAAAAGCTAAAGCAAACGGAAGAATAGGTTCCATATATATTACTGCTAAGGCACCAAAAACGCCGGCAATCGGCTCTACAATCGCAGAAAGCTGACCATACCAAAAGCTTTTAAATCTACTGGCTCCTGCCCTACGCAATGGCATGGCAACCGCAAAACCTTCAGGAAAGTTTTGAATACCGATACCGATGGCCAAAGTAACCGCACCAGTAATTGAGGCCCCTTCAATACCATGAGCACATGCCCCGAATAAAACCCCAACGGCTAAACCTTCAGGTATATTATGAAGCGTTATTGCCAGAACCAATAAGGTCGTTTTATGAAATTGCGTTTTCACCCCTTCCTTTTCAGATTCCTTAAAGTTGATATGAAGATGTGGTAAGCCCTTGTCCAAGAAGAAAAGAAATAAAGCACCGCTTAAAAAACCAACTGCAGCCGGCATCCAAATCATATCAGGATACATGCGTTCCGACATTTCTATTGAAGGATTAAGTAAGGACCAGAAGCTAGCAGCTACCATAACACCACCAGTAAATCCTAACATTCCATCCAAAACACCTCTGTGCATTGATTTAAAAAAGAAAACCAACGAAGCGCCAAGTGCGGTTACCAGCCAAGTAAAAGTAGTGGCAAGCAACGCAGCGTAAACCGGATCAATACTTCCAAAATATAGAATGATTTCTTCCATAGTGCGAAAGTAACACAAATACTATAAACTACTCACCATGCTTATCAAATCCTAAGCTAATCGCCTTATTCAAAATGCTATTATTAATGGCTGTACCTAAATCATCCTCATCGTTCGAATTCATTTCTTGCTTCTTTTTTTGAATAAATGCCTCTCTTTTGACCGTTAAGACCGCAATTGTATTTTGAATATCCTCTCGTTCCTTGAGCTTCGTTTTTACGAAAAGGAGGAGCTCCTTATTCGTCTTATCTTTAAGCTCGTTGGGTAAAAATTTCCGCTCCAAGGAATTTATGATTGTTGAATCGGCAAGATAGGCGTCTATCAAATCCCATTGGCTATTGTTGTAATTCAAAGATATTTTTGCTTTAGCCCTCTTAGCCGCAACAGAAGCATTCACGTGCGCTGCGTTCATATCTTGACTTTCCTGTAACTCCATTCGGCCCATCCCAATACTATTGTACTGCACGTAAGTTCGATTTATTTTCATACTGTATTCATTAATTTGATCATCGAATGGTGTTGGTATAAACACAACCTCCCTGTTGGCGTCAATATTAAAATAATCTCCTTTAGCGCAGCTTGCTCCATCCTTCCACATCTCACGAATCCCTTGCATATGATCTCCACAATAAATTGTATTCACAAGCACCTCTTTTGAAGTGGCTATTGAGCATACTTCTTGGTAATTAACTGGCCCTTGATTAAAAGGCTCGTTACCCGCTATGTATACCATTTTTAAATCTCTTGCATCAGATGACCAATTAAGTTGAGCCAGTGCATCGCTTATGACAGCACCACAATATTCATTTCCACCATTTGTCGTTAGAGCAAAAAGTTTTTGAGAGACCAAATCTAAATCAGATGTGAAGTCCAGCTGCTTTCGCACAAATAAATTGTTCTGGATACCTGAATTACCATAGTCATACATGGCTATTTCTAATGACGGCATTTCACCATGATAACGAAGTGCCCCAGATTCATTTACAATTTCCCACAACCTTGACTTTGCCTGATTAAGCAAACCATTCATACTGCTAGAAGTATCGAATAAGATGACCAACTGAATTTTACGTTTCGATTTTACTTCAACTAAAGGAGGTTTGTTTTGATCAGCGGGTTTTACCTGATCAATGATAGGGGTGCACAAAGCCGAACCAAGTAAAGTGCAAAGAAGAAAGCTTTTCATATTGTTTTTCCTTCCTGTACATCCCTTGTTTTAAAAGGTTCATTTATTCAAAAAAAAACGAAGGGCAAGGGCATAACCATTTAAACCAAGACCAATAATACTTCCTTGACAAACCGGGGCCAACAAAGATTTATGACGAAAGTCTTCTCGGGCATATATATTTGAAATATGAACTTCTATGACTGGCGTGGAAATAGCTGCGATACAATCACGCAATGCCACACTTGTGTGGGTATACCCACCTGCATTAAGAATAAAACCATTAAAGTCTGACTTCTGAAGCTCATTTATTAGCTCTCCCTCCACATTAGACTGAAAATAGAATAACTCGGCATCAAATTGACCACAAAGCTCCTTGAAGTAATCATCGAAACTTTCAGTTCCATAAATAGAGGGTTCACGAGAACCCAATAGATTTAAATTTGGACCATTAATTATTGCTAATTTCATGTTGTGTCAAATTGGAGTCGCTATATTACTGAATTTGTTTCATTCCTTAAAATTGAAAAGGGACTATCTTCCAATTCAATTATTGCCTATCAAAATGATGTGAATAAGCTCGCAGGATATTGCATGGAGAAGAATACTGAAGCCAGAGATGTTCAATATACCCATCTGAAATCATTTGTCACTGAGCTTTATGACTTAGGACTAAGCGCCCGTAGCCAAGCCAGAATCATTTCAGGAATAAAACAATTCTTTGGTTATTTGATACTCGAAAACATTATTGCAAAGGACCCTAGCACCCTTTTAGAGCAACCTAAACTAGGACGAAAGCTACCAGAGGTGCTCAGTATTGAAGAAGTTGATAAGCTCATTGCAGCAGTCAACCTGAATTCAAATGAAGGCCCTAGAAATCGTGCAATGCTAGAAGTATTATACAGCTGCGGAATGCGCGTAAGTGAATTAATCAATTTAAAATTCACAGATCTATTTTATGATGAAGGCTTCGTTCGAGTGATTGGAAAGGGAAATAAAGAGAGACTTGTTCCATTAAGTAAAAGTGTAGAATTAGAAATTGCATCCTACCAAGAAAAAATGCGCTCAAAGCTGAAAGTAAAAGACGGACATGAAAATTTTATCTTTTTGAACCGAAGAGGGAAACAACTAACTAGGGTCATGGTCTTTTTAATAATTAAAGATTTAGCTGCAAAAATAGATTTGAAAAAATCTATCTCACCACACACCTTTAGACACAGCTTTGCAACCCATCTGCTTGAAGGAGGTGCAAACTTAAGAGCAATACAAGAAATGCTTGGTCATGAATCAATTATAACGACTGAAATATACACGCACCTTGATCAAAGTTTTTTGAAAGAAGCGATATTGAGCTATCATCCAAGAAATTCAATAGATTGAAGACTGAAATAAGTTGAAAAAAAACTATCATAATTTCTTTTATAAATTTGCTTTATTACTAAATAAAGTGTTTCTTTGCAGCCGCTTTTTACATTAATAACGTCTTTAAACGTCAAGCATATGTCAAGGATTTGTCAACTTACAGGAAAATCAGTAATGGTTGGAAATAACGTTTCTCACTCGAAGAGAAGAACCAAACGTCGTTTTTATCCAAACCTAGTTACCAAGAAATTTTATCTTCCAGAAGAAGATTCATTTATCACACTGAAAGTGGCTACATCTGCTTTGAGAACCATCAATAAGAAAGGAATTTCAGCTTGTATCAAAGAAGCACGTTTGAAAGGATATTTAAAATAAGCGTTAAAAGTCAAAATCAACAGAAATGGCAAAGAGCAAAGGAAATAGAGTTCAAGTAATTTTAGAGTGTACAGAGCACAAAAACTCAGGTTTAGCAGGTACCTCAAGGTATATTACAACGAAAAACAGAAAAAATACTCCTGATCGAATGGAAATTAAAAAATTCAATGCGATCATGAAGAAATATACAATTCATAAAGAAATTAAATAATTTGTCATGGCAAAGAAAGTAGTTGCAAGTTTACAGAAAGGTGGAGGTAAAGCCCACACCAAAGTAATTAAAATGGTAAAGTCCGATAAATCTGGTGCTTACTCTTTTAAAGAAGGAATTGTACATAACGATAAAGTTAAAGAGTGGTTTAGCAAGAGCTAAAACACACATCAAAATAATTACAAAGCTTCCTATGGGAGCTTTTTTTTTACAACCATATGGGACTTTTTGATTTTTTCTCGAAACCAAAAAAGGAAACGCTTGATAAAGGACTGGAAAAAACAAAAACATCTTTCCTTTCCAAGGTAGCAAGAACCATTGTTGGAAAATCCAAAGTAGACGAAGAGGTACTTGACGAGCTTGAAGAGGTGCTTATATCCTCAGATGTTGGCGTTGAAACGACGCTAAAAATCATCGATAAAATTGAAAGCCGAGTAAAAAAAGATAAAGTTCTAGGAACAGAAGAGCTGCAAAATATCTTAAAAGAGGAAATTGCGAATTTACTTGAAGAAAAGAAAGCCGATTTTAATTCATCTTCCAATTATGACGAAAGTAATGAGCCTTATGTAATAATGGTTGTTGGGGTAAATGGTGTTGGGAAAACAACGACAATCGGTAAACTCGCTCATCAATTTAAAGCGGCAGGGAAAAAAGTTGTTTTAGGCGCTTCAGATACCTTTAGAGCTGCGGCAGTCGATCAGCTTATCATATGGTCTGAGCGTGTCGGTGTGCCAATCATTCAACAAGGAATGGGAGCAGATCCCGCAAGTGTAGCCTTTGACACACTTCAATCCGCCAAAGCACAAAATGCAGATGTGGTCATCATTGATACAGCCGGAAGACTTCATAATAAAGTAAATCTTATGAATGAACTTTCTAAGATCAAAAATGTAATGAAAAAGGTAATCCCAAATGCTCCTCATGAAATTCTTTTAGTGATTGATGGTTCCACGGGACAAAATGCATTTGAGCAAGCCAAACAATTTTCTCAAGCTACGGATATCAATGCGCTTGCAGTAACTAAATTAGATGGAACAGCTAAGGGTGGAGTCATCATTGGAATTTCTGATCAGATGCAAATACCTGTAAAATATATCGGAGTTGGCGAGCAAATGGAAGACCTACAACTTTTTGACAAAAAGTCGTTTGTAGACTCTTTGTTCTCTTAAACGCCGTGAATCTCGTAACTAACATCTATATCTGGATGAAGACTGGCACGCACCGAACAATATTTATTCAAGGATAGGTCTAGAGCTCTGTCCACTCGTTTGAAATCAATTTCTTTGTCTATAAATATATTAAAGTGAATCTGCTCATATGGAGTAGGAACACCCTCCCTCTTTTTTGCTTCGGCCTCAACGCGATAAACCTTAGGTGAAATTTTTTGTTTCTTAAGTACAAGAATTACATCTATAGACATACATCCCATCAACCCTCCTAAGAGTAGCTGCATCGGGGTCATACCTTTATTCTTACCTTCTAAATCAGCAGAGGAATCGATGACCAAAGACAAATTATTTTTAGCATTTAATTCAAATACGTAGGGGGCATCTATTCTATTTAATTCCATATCCATGATAAACTATTTTAAGTACAATATACCTACCAAAGTTAGTTATTTACAAGAGCACTAAAAATTGCAAACAATTGATTAAATTTGCACCCTACATCACTATACTATGAAAAACTTTCTTCTCTGCATTTCAATTTTACTTTTATCCAACCAAGTCATAGGCCAAATCAAAACGGTAAGAGGCTTTGTCTATGATCAATCAAATGGAGAACCCTTAGCATATGAAAAAGTAAAGGTCCTCAAAACAGATAGTTCAACAGTTGCCGGTGCAATCACAGACTTGAATGGTTTCTTTCAAATTCCAAAGCTAGAAAATGGACTCTACCTCATCAAAGTCGATAATTTCAAATATGCAGATGAAATACAAAACTTAGACCTAACAACCAAAAGAAATATTGTTGACGTGAAATTTGAGCTTAAAATACTTGAATCTGTTCAAGAGTTCAATGAAGTTAAAGTATCTGCTGAAAGCAAAACAAAAAGAACTCAGATTGAGATTTCAAAATTAAAAATCAGTAAAGAAGGTCTTGAGAGAATTCCAAGCTACGGTGCTGAAAATGATATTGTAGGTGCGTTTTCTGTTACACCAGGCGTTATTACAACAGGTGACCAAGGTGGACAGCTATACGTTCGTGGTGGCACACCTATTCAGAACAAAATACTTTTGGACGGAATGACGATCTATAATCCCTTCCACTCTATTGGCTTCTTTTCGATATTCGAGACAGAATTGATCAAAAACGTTGATATTTACACTGGTGGATTTGAATCAAAATACGGTGGTAGAATTTCCTCTATCATGGACATTACCTATCGAGATGGAAACAGAAAGAAGTTTTCAGGAAAAGCATCGGCGTCACCTTTTTTAGGGAAACTTGTACTAGAGGGGCCTTTGGGTAAAAAAAGAGGCGACTCACCTCGTGCAGGTTCTTATATATTTTCAGCTAAGAAAAGTCTTTTGGATGTAACTTCTGAAGCGCTATACCCAAATATAAACGAGGGAAATGGTTTGCCTTTTAATTTTACCGATTTATACGGAAAAGTAACCTTTACAGGTGATGGAGGAAGTAAATTCAGTGCTTTTGGTTTTAGCAATCAAGATAGTGTCAATTATTCTATTGCAGATTTAAACTGGAATGCAGCAGGTGGTGGAATCAATTTCCTTTTGGTTCCTAGCGGCTCTCCTATTTTCATTAGAGGACATGTCAACGGAAGTAACTTTACGACAACCTTTACCGAAACAGAGTTAGAACCGCGAACGTCAAGTATCGGCGGGTTTGACTTGGGTTTTGATTTCAGCCTTTTCCTAAAGAATGAAAGTGAAATCAATTATGGATTCAATTTGAATGGATTCAATACGCGATATACAACATTCAATGAGGTAGGGAGAAAAATTGAAGACGAAAACTTTACTACTGAAATTGGTAGCTACTTTAATTATAGAGGTGTCTTTGAAAGATGGGTGGTACAAACCGGAATGCGTGTACAAGTATATGCGTCTCTAAATACCATCTCTCTTGAACCGAGAGTTGGTGCAAAATATAATGCCACTGAAAATATTCGATTCAAATTTTCAGGTGGACGTTTCTCTCAAAATTTCACCTCTGCATCTTCTGATAAAGACATCGTAAATCTATTTAATGGACTGCTAAGCGCTCCAACCAATGTTCAGGATCAATTTGTAAATGAGTTTGGCAATACGCGACAAATAAACAACGGACTCCAATATGCATGGCATGCAATTGCGGGTATTGAGGTTGATTTAGGGAAAAATATAACCGTAAACTTAGAAGGATACTATAAATACTTTTCACAGCTGAGCAACATTAATCAAAATAAGCTTTATGATGATGTAGCAGCATTTGAACTAATAGATGATGTGTTCAAGAAAGATTTTATCATTGAATCTGGCCAATCTCTCGGCGCTGACTTCCTGATTAAATATAATAAGGACCGCTTATTTTTATGGGGAGTCTACTCCTATGGGAATAATATTCGTTGGGATGGCTTTAATGAATATTTCCCAGTATTTGACCGTCGACATAACCTCAATATTGTGGGGTCTTATATTTTCGGTAAGAAAAAAGATATTGATTTCAACGTAAGATGGAACCTTGGTTCGGGATTACCATTTACGCCAACAGCTGGATATTACCAGCCTGAAAACTTTTCCGGTGGGGTGACCTCAGATCCAATTACCAATAACAGTAATACTGTTACTACACTACTTGGAGAGTTCAATAGCCAAAGACTGCCTTATTACCACAGATTCGATGTGACGATCAAAAAGAAATTTAAATTCAAAAACAAAACTGTAATGGAAATTGTTGGTAGTGTCACTAATGCTTACAACAGAAAAAACATATTCTACGTCAATAGAGTTACAAGTGAAGAGATCTATCAGTTCCCTCTTCTTCCAAGCTTTGGGATGAGTTACAAATTCTAACTATGGCCGTAATAGCTAAATTTAAAGCGCTTCGCCCGGTTCGAGATAAGGTTCACCTCGTCGCGACAAGACCCTATTATTCTTACAAAAAAAACGTTTTGAAAGCAAAAATGGAAAGTAACCCATGGACGCTATTGAACATTATAAATCCTGAATTTGATCATTCAAAGAAAACGAAACCCAATTCCACAGAAAGGTTTGAACTCGTAAAAAAGGGATATGAACAATTTGTAAACGAAGGCATACTAATTCAAGATGCTGAGCCGAGGCTTTATATATATAAACAAACATCTGAAAAACACTCTTGTATCGGAGTAATTGCTGGTGCAAGCGTTGAAGAATACCTTGCAAAAAAAATAAAAATCCATGAAGCAACGCTAACAAGCAGAGAAGCCGTTTTTGAGAATTATCTCGATGTAGTAGGTTATAATGCTGAGCCCGTGCTTCTTTCTTACAAGGGAAATAGTCGAATTCAAGAGGCTATTGATGGAGTTGCTTTGGATCGTCCCGAGTATGAATTTACCACGACCGATAAAATCAAACATGAGCTTTGGATTGTTTCCAATGAGGATGCTGATAAAATTCAAGCCTACTTTGAGCCCATAAAAGAAGTTTATATTGCAGATGGACACCACCGTTCTGCATCTTCTGCGGGTTTGTATACATCTAAAGGAGACCACTATCCAAATGCAGAAAATTTCTTAGCTTACTTTGTTGAAGAACAACAACTTAACATAAGTTCATTCAACCGAATTGTAAAATCCCTAAACAACCTAAAACCTGAAACCTTTTTGGCCCAAATAAGCCAATTAGGTACCCTTGAAAAGTTGGAGAAAGGATTGCCACCTCAAAAAAACCACACATTACATTTTCTTCTCAATGAAGCTTGGTATGCACTTTCTATTGATGCGCAATTAATTGACTTCAAGCATCCCGTTGAATCTTTAGATTCAAGCTTATTAACGGAGCTCATATTAAAACCTATTTTAGGCATTGAGGATTTGAAAACAAGCGAAGAGGTAGATTTTTTACCCGGGACTTTTGATGCTAATGCTTTTGCACAGGAATTGAAAAAGAAGAGGTTTGCGCTAGGAATCATGCTTTTTCCTGTCGCAATAGACCAAATTAGAGCTGTAGCTGATGCCGGCTTATACATGCCTCCAAAATCAACCTGGATTGAACCAAAGCTACGCAGCGGTTTAACCATCTATAACCTAAAATAATGATTGCTGAAAACCTGGAGAAAATCAGAAAAGAGCTACCAAAGCATGTTGATCTTGTTGCTGTTTCTAAGACTAAACCTATTGAGGACCTTCAAAAAGCATTTGATGCAGGCCAAAGGATCTTTGGTGAAAACAAGGTACAAGAAATGGCTACGAAATGGGAAGCTCTGCCAAAACAAATTGAATGGCATTTTATTGGTCACCTCCAACGAAACAAGGTGAAATATCTCGCTCCTTTTGTATCTCTAGTTCATGGTGTAGAAAGCCTGAGACTTTTAAAAGAGATCAACAAACAAGCATTAAAATCGAATAGAATCATAGATGTCCTTCTGCAATTCTATATTGCAGATGAAGAAACAAAATTTGGTCTATCAGAAGATGAAGCCAATGAATTATTAAGCTCGGATGAATTCCAGCTTCTGAAAAACATACAGATTCGTGGTGTTATGGGCATGGCAACATTTACAAAAGACCAAGAAAAAGTCAAAAATGAATTCCATAAGCTCAAAAGAATTCAAAATTCCTTGAAAGCAAATCATTTCAGTGACAACGAGCATTTTGACGTGGTGTCTATGGGAATGAGTGGAGACTATCGAATAGCGATAGATGAAGGAAGCACAATGATCCGCATAGGAAGCTCCATATTCGGAGCTAGAAACTAATCCTTAAGGTCGAAAACCAAAGAGGAAACCTCTGATTTTGTCATATAGGTTTGGGCAAGACGTTGAAGCTCCGTAGCCGAAATACTATCAATGCTTTTATGAATATCCTCAATCGTATCAATTTGCCCAAAAGCCAAAAGACTCTTTCCTAAGCTGTGCATCAGGCTTGAATTCACATCCATACTTAAAGCAAGCTGTCCTTTGAACTGCTGCTTTACTTTTGCAAGCTTTGCTCCGCTAATAGGTTTCTCTTGCAAACGGTCTAATTCCTTTTCAATAAGCTTTATTGATTTTTTGATATTCTTTGATTCACACCCCACATAGACCTGCCAAAACCCAATATCGGCATAAGGGACATAGTTTGCTTCCACACTATAGGCCAAAACATGACGTTCACGAAGGGAAATATTAAGTGTTGCATTCATTGCTGGTCCACCAATCATATTCATGAGCATCGCCATGGCTGTACGATTTTCATCAAAATAGCTAGGAGCCATACCTCCCATTACCAAATGTGCTTGGTAATTGGCCTCCTTACGAACAATACGAAATGGTTTGTACCCTGAAAACGGATCAATTTCAACCTTAGCTCCCTTTTCTGGCATGGTATCAAGATATTTTTCAAGCATCCGTTCAATGACTTTAAGCGAAATATCCCCTACAAAAGAGACTACCAAGTTTTCCTTTGAAAAATAATCTTTTACAAAGCCTTCAAGATCCTTTGTACTCAAATTTTCCAAACCATCTTTGACACCCAAAATATTGTTCCCCAATGCATGGCCTTTAAAAAGCTCTTCTTCAAAATCATCAAATATTTTATCGTACGGACTGTCTAGATAAGAATTGATCTCGTCCAAAATAATCTCCTTTTCTTTTTCAACCTCTTTTTTCGTGAAAACTGGATTGATAGAGATATCTGTTAAAAGCTCAATAGCACGAGCAGTATGCGATTTGGGAAATGAAGCATGCAGACACAACTCCTCTTTTGCTGTATAAGCATTTAGCTCGCCTCCAACCTCATCTATACGAGAAATCGTTTGAATACCATTTCTTTTTTTTGTGCCTTTGAACACGCAATGTTCTAAAAAATGGGCCAATCCCGTTTCATTCTCTTTTTCAAAACGACTACCAGCACGAAAAAAAAATCCAACATGCGCAACATCGCTTGGTTTATGGAGATAAACCAATTTTAATCCACTTTTATAGGTGATACAAGTCGGTTCCAATGGTTAAGGGTTAATTCGATATGAGGTCCAGGTATCGGCATCTTTTTTAAACACAATTCTATCATGTAACCTTGAGGGTCTGCCCTGCCAAAACTCAAATTTAGAGGGTGCAACTCCATAGCCACCCCAGAAATCCGGTCTATCAATATGATTCGGGAACTTATTCTCGAGTTCTTGAAGTTTGAGTTCTAAAGCTTCTCTAGATTTTAATGGCCTGGACTGATCTGAAGCCCATGCACCCAATTGACTAGACCTAGGCCTTGAGCTAAAATACCGGTCACTCTCGGCTGAGGAAATCTTTGCAGCAATACCTTGGATGCGAATCTGCCGCTGTAATCCTGGCCAAAAAAACAATAGACTTACACAAGGGTTTTCTTCAATATCATTGGATTTATCACTTTGATAATTGGTATAAAACACAAATTCGTCACTACGTAATTCTTTGAGATAAACGATTCTGCTCGAAGGCTCGTTTTGTTCTGAGCTAACGGAACACAACGAAAATGCGTTTGGTTCTGTTTGACCCGAGTTACATGCTTCATCAAACCATTCTTGAAAAGCCTTGAAAGGATCATTGGCAAATGAATCATTTAGTGCATTCAATTCAAAATCTTTATGGTCGTCCCGAAGGCGGTCTAGGTGCTTACTCATTCGTATCTAATTCATCTAAAACCTTTGTTTCTGCATTAGCATTAAAATCTGTATTCGGAACCATACCCGATGCTACTGAAGCTTCTCTTGGCTCAACTCTTTTGGTAGTTTCATTTGGGTAGAAAACTTCAATTATTGGTGACTCCGCCACAGAAATGACCTTGTAATCGACCATCAAATTTGACATATTATCAGAAAGGTTATCATAGGCCTCCTTCACTGTACTCGCTTCAACCAACATGAATTGATTGATTTTTTTATTTTTCCCACCGTCAGCATCAGCACTTTCATATGAAATTTTACATTTGAACCAGACATTGCTTCCATCCAAAGGAAATATTTCATGAATGTCGGTCCGTGCAATTCCTGTTACCAAAAATTCTCCATTGATGCTAGTACCGAGTTCCTCGTATATTCTTGCTTCAGCATCTGTAAAAGTCATTCCAGCCAATAAATAAGGCTCTGTAACTCTCTTCAGTGTTCCGTCTTCAAGCTGTTTGGTGTATTTTAACTTAACTGTAAACCAATTGATCATAACTAAAATTTGAGTCCTCAAAGATAGTCACGACAAGCTCCAAAACCTAATAGAAAATGATTTAATGCCCTGCACTAAACCCAAATGGTAAAAGATCAATTACGCTGTAAAGAATAAGTGCTCTATTATCTTGGTTTACAATGATAATTCGGATTTTATTGTTTTGTCTATTTTCGGTTTCAAGCATTACCTGTCGGCAGGCCCCACATGGTGACAGTAATTTCTCCTTAGGGATTAGATCTCCCTCTGCCACAATACAAAGTGTTTGAACCGACTGTTTTGGATAATTAGCTCCTACATGAAAGAGGACAACGCGTTCTGCGCACAGACCCGAAGGGTAGGCTGAATTCTCCTGGTTACTTCCAGTGACAATCGCATCGTTGTCTAAGCGAACAGAAGCACCGACCTTAAACTTACTGTAGGGTGCATAAGCCGCTTGCATGGCTTCAAAAGCACGTTCCACTAAAACCTGGTCTTCAATTGGTAACTCTTTCCAATTTTCATGCATGTCGTAAGTAAAAGAATGCTCTTGTCTCATGTTCTCATTTACGTAATAAACAAGGAAGGGTTACATTGTATTTTGTAGATGAATTTCTATGGTCAAACTTTGAATTTTGTGTACCTTCGTGCCTCTTAAAACATAATAATGCAAGAATTAAAAGATAAAGTAAGTTACGCAGTAGGATTGAGTATTGCAGAAAGTTTAAAAAGCCAACAATTGGGATCATTAGATCTTAATCTCTTAAAAGACGGAATTCAAGATGTCTTTGAACAAAGAGAGCTTAAAATAGACCCACAGGAGGCAAATGGATTAATCCAAGCATTTCTTGAGGAAGCCAACACAGCGGCTTTTGGTGAAAACAAAGAACACGGTATTGCTTTTTTAGAGGCAAACAAAAATAAAGAAGGTATTTTATCTACAGATTCAGGTCTTCAATATGAAGTCATTGAAGAAGGAAAAGGCGAAAAAGCAGGAGCTACGGATACAGTAACAGTACATTATCATGGTACGCTAATCGATGGGACTGTTTTTGACAGCTCAACGGAAAGAGGAACTCCAGCAAGCTTTGGTGTCAATCAAGTCATTCCAGGATGGACAGAAGCACTTCAGTTAATGTCTGTAGGGGCTAAATTTAAATTATATATCCCTCAGGAGCTTGCCTATGGCGCGAATCCTCACCCGGGTGGACCAATTAAACCATACAGTGCATTAATTTTTGATGTTGAACTCATTGAAATCAAATGAAAATAATTAACTCAATATTTATTGGATTTCTTTTGGTTTCATGCTCCGAAGATGCGACAGTATCTAGCAAAGAGGCAACAGTTTCAGGAAAAGTGGAATCAATTTACGCAAGTAGTAATCTCACTTTGTCTTCGGAACGGGATAGTATTTCCTATACACTCGGCTTTGAGATGTCAAAACCTTTCATTGCAGATACAGTATTTTCAAAATTGAACAAAACACTTATCGCTAAGGGGTTCAATGACGATGTTGAAAGCTACTCGATTGACAGCTGTATGATGATGGTTCAGTCCTACATGTCCTCAATTGACCTAAGAAGAGACAAAAGTTTTTCAGATCAATGTGCTCAGAGCGTAGGTCGCTTAAATAGAAGTGAAATTCAAAAAACTTTTCGAGATCTTGAGGCGACAGATTTAATCGACATGGTCTCAATCCAATTGGGATTTAAAGATGGTCTTACGCTTAAAAATGTCTTCAAAAATGATACAAACAGCGTGAAAACATTGTTTGCGACTTTAAAGACCAAAATGGATAAAAAATATAAAGCAGCCATTGAGGTTTATGAAAGAGAAGGGATTGATTTTTTAAAGAAAAACAAGGGTAAAAGTGGAGTTAAACAAACCTTTTCAGGTCTTCAGTACAAAGTATTGAAAAAAGGAAAAGGGAAAAAGCCGACTTCCAGTTCAAGGGTAAAGGTTCACTACAAGGGAACGTTACTATCAGGAGACACTTTCGATAGCTCGTATGAACGTGGAACTCCATCAGAATTTGGACTCAATCAGGTTATACCAGGATGGACAGAAGGTATTCAACTTATGAGACCAGGGAGTAAATTCATCTTTTACATTCCACATGAGTTGGCATATGGACCAAACCCTGACCCGAGGAGTGGCATAAAACCATATAGTCTTCTTATATTTGAAGTTGAACTATTGGAAATTTTAAACCCATGATGAAACTCATTTTTGCACTTGCAACACTCACCTTTCTTTACAGCTGTAATGAAAAAATAAATCTTATTGGTGATTTTAAAGAAACTGCGGTGGTGTATGGCCTTTTAGACCATAGCGATTCAATGCATTATGTAAAAATAACCAGAGCGTTTATTGGCCCAGGAAATGCCCTTGAGCTTGCTCAAATTGAGGATTCCAGCTATTTTAACGCTGTTGACGCGACCATTGAAGAAATTCAAGGCGGAAATGTACTTAGGACTTGGACCCTAAAAGATACACTCATCGAAAACAAAGACACCAACGGTCTTTTTTATGCGCCGTTTCAAAAAGTGTATTATTTCAAAACACTCCCCACAACAACCTCGAGTTCTGGAGCATTTGGAACTGTTCAAACCTCTCCCAACGTAATGATGAGTTCACTTAACCCTGACAATCAATACCGTCTTAAAGCGGTCATTAATCAAGGCGAATTTGAAGTGACAGGAACGACGAATCTAGTCAATGGAATGACAACAACAGCAACTTCGCAAAACTTCACCTTTAAGTTTGCAAGTAATCCTGGAGAATACAAAGCAACGAGCGTGACCATTTCAAATTCAGGAAATGCACATGTTGTGAATGCCAAATTGGGTATTAGAATAGCTGAGTTTATTTCAGGACAAGCGAGTGTAAAGACCATTGATTGGCGAGTTGGAGAATCTGATGTTTTGCCAAACTCAGCGAAAACATTCTCTGCAAATGGAGTTACATTTTATAACCTCGTTAACAACAACGTAACGAACGACGAGCTTATTGATGAACGAACCTTTTCGGGATTTGAAATTACTGTCACAGGAGGTTCTGAAGACCTAAACAACTATATTACCGTGAATCAGCCCGCTAGCTCCTTAGCACAAAATAAACCAACGTATACAAACCTCGAGGTTACAAATGAATACCGTGTCATCGGAATCTTCTCGTCGATTCAAACAATCAAAACGTACAGACCTTTTTACATTTCACCCCAACAGGCTTTCATTAGGGCGATTGATAAGAAAAGTACACAAGAACTTTGCGAAGGACCAATCACTGGCCTCCTTCAATTCTGCTCCAAGCACCCTGCGGATAACGTTTTAGGGAACGAAGAGAGCTTTGCATGTAATTAATTTACAAACCACATAATGTCAAATCGGCGCACCTTATTTGCTGATGTGATTTTGCCCGTTCCGATTCATCGGGCATTCACCTACAGAATACCATTCGAAATGAATGACGCAGTAGGTATTGGCTTAAGAGTTATCGTTCCATTTGGGAAAAATAAGCTTCACACAGCTATTGTTGTGAATATTCATGAAAATGTACCTAACGATTACCAATCAAAGTATGTTGAGGCAGTATTGGATCATTCTCCTATAATTACAAATAAACAATTATCTTTTTGGAAGTGGGTTTCCCAATATTACATGGCTGCTATTGGCGAGGTAATGAATGCAGCTTTACCGGCAAATTTCAAGCTTGGAAGTGAGACAAATATTTTATTGCACCCCGAATTTGACTCAGGAATTGATGGCCTTGATGAGAGAAGCCAAGAGATAGTCGAATATCTCGAAACTAAAGGAACGTGTGATCTTAAAGAGCTTTCTGAGTTTCTAAATATACAAACTGTTCAGCCCATTGTAAAAACATTGATTGAAAAGAGAATTCTTATTTCAAAGGAGGAAATCAAGCAAAGATATGCGGCAAAAACATCAATTTGTTATCAGCTTACATCTCAATTCCAAAATGAAAATAACCTGAATATTATTTTTGAAGAGCTTGAAAACAATACTCGGTTAGCGAAACAATTCGATGCGTTAATTCAAGTTGTTAAAATTGCTGAAAAGGAAAATGGTTATTTTCCCATTCAAAAAAAAATACTGCTTGACGATGGAATTAGTGCATCCGCCCTAGTTAGTTTAGAGAAGAAAGGTGTCTTAAGTGTAGAGCGATTTCAAATTGATAGAATTCAGCTCAACAAAGGCAAGAATTCAGCATTCAAAAAGCTTACCGAAGCACAATCTGAGGCATTACAACAGCTCGAAAGTGAAATGCTTAAACATAAGGTAACACTACTTCATGGTGTAACAGGGTCGGGGAAAACAGAGCTATACGTTCAAATTATTCAAGACCAGCTTGATCAAGGGAAGCAAGTCTTATTTCTACTACCTGAAATCGCATTGACTACGCAATTGATTCAACGTTTATCTGCCTATTTCGGAGAAAAGATAGGCGTTTATCACTCAAAGTTCAATCAAAATGAAAGAGTTGAGATTTGGAACAAAGTGCTGCAAGATGACCCACATGAATTTAGAATCATACTAGGTGCAAGGTCTTCAGTCTTTTTACCCTTTCAAAATTTGGGCCTAATCATCGTTGACGAAGAACACGAAAGCTCCTTTAAACAATACGACCCATCACCAAGGTACAACGGTCGAGATGCTGCAATCGTATTAGGACGCATGCATGAAGCTAAAGTGGTACTCGGAACGGCCACTCCATCACTAGAGACATATACGAATGCAAAACAAGGGAAATATGGATTAGTATCGCTCAAAGAAAGATATAAAGGCCTCCTTATGCCTGAGGTCCTTTATGCGGATTTGAAAAGAGCAAGAAAACTCAAAAACATGAATTCACATTTCTCTAATTTCTTATTAGAAGAGATGGATTCCGTGCTAAAAAAGGGAGAACAGGTTATTTTATTCCAGAATCGAAGAGGTTATACTCCATTATGGTCTTGTGAAGTATGCAATTGGACGCCAAAATGCAACCACTGTGATGTCTCACTCACCTATCATAAATCTGCCAACCTACTAAAATGTCATTATTGCGGCTTTTCGACAAATCCTGTTGGGTCTTGTCCTTCATGCGGAAGTAACAGACTAAATATGATTGGTTTTGGAACCGAAAAAATTGAAGATGAGCTTGGCCTGATATTTAAAGACCATACAATTAAACGTCTAGATTTAGATACGACTCGTTCAAAAAATGCCTACGAAAAAATCCTCAATGATTTCGATAAAGGCCTAATCGATGTGTTAATTGGAACACAAATGGTGACAAAGGGACTTGACTTTGACAACGTATATCTTGTTGGTATTTTAGATGCTGACATGCTTCTAAATAGACCTGACTTCAGGGCTTACGAACGCTCTTACCAGCTGATGTCTCAAGTAGCAGGACGAGCAGGAAGGCAAGGGAAACAAGGAAAAGTAATTGTTCAAACAGGTGATCCAGACCATTGGGTGCTTCAGCTTGTTGGTCAGCATGATTATGAGCAATTTTATGAAAATGAAATCATTGAAAGAAAGAATTATCATTACCCACCTTACTACAAGCTAATATCCATTACGTTAAAACATGAGAACATCAATACCTTAGATGCATCTTCTCAACACCTGGCAGATCTTCTTAAGAATGTATTTAAAGAGAGGGTTATTGGGCCTGAGTATCCACTTGTCCAAAAGATTAGAAATAAATTTCTGAAAACGATTAAGTTAAAAATCGAAAAAAACGCACCTGACCTAAAGGTCAAACAAAAAATCAAGGAAATTATTGACAACTTTTATAGTGACGCAAGCCACAAAAAGGTTCGCGTTGTCATAGATGTTGATCCGCTATAAACGACTATCCCAAATAAGACTTGAGAATAACATTTTTAGTTGTGTGCTTCAAACGGCGAATTGCTTTTTCTTTTATTTGACGAACACGTTCTCTCGTCAGGTCAAATCGATCACCAATTTCTTCCAAAGAAAGAGGCATTTTACCCTCTAATCCATAAAACATACTTACAACCTGACTCTCGCGTGGAGTTAAAGTCTTCAGGGATTGCCTAATGTCGCTTCTCAACGATTCAAGAACCAAATTAGATTCTGGACTTGGCAAAGAGTCTTTACTACCCATTACGTCATACATGCTAGATGAAGAATCATCACCCTCCACTAAGGGAGCATCCATCGAAATATGTCTACCATTTTGAGAAAGCGATTGTTTTACCTCCTGAGGTGTGCAATCTAGTATTTCAGCCAATTCATCGGCTGAAGGTGGCCGCTCTAGTTTCTGCTCAAGCTGAGAAAATGCTCTATTAATTTTATTAATGTTTCCAATTTTGTTCAAAGGAAGCCTCACAATTCTTGCTTGTTCAGCCAAAGCTTGAAGAATAGATTGGCGAATCCACCACACCGCATAGGAAATGAATTTAAAACCACGTGTTTCATCAAATCTCTCGGCAGCTTTAATCAAACCGAGGTTTCCTTCGTTGATTAAATCAGAAAGCGTCAAACCTTGGTTTTGGTATTGTTTTGAAACAGAAACAACAAAACGTAAATTCGCTTTGGTAAGTCGCTCAAGCGCTTGTCTATCCCCTGTTTTGATTCTCTTCGCTAATTCTACCTCTTCATCCGCTGAAATCAAATCCACTCTTCCAATCTCCTGAAGATACTTATCTAAAGAAGCCGTTTCTCGATTGGTTACCTGTTTTGCAATTTTAAGTTGTCTCATAGTTTATCGCATTTACACCTTAGACGATGAAAACTCGCTAAGGTTGGATGTTTTTACTACTTTTTTTAAAAAAGGTTCTAAAAAATTGAAAAAAAAGTGTTATGTATAAATTTTATTTCTTTGACAAAAGCCTGGAGACTTGCTTCTGAAAGGTTTCTCTAAGTGCTTCAAAAGACAATAAAGATGTGTCTTTTGAGTATCTGTATGCATCCAAGGTGGTGAATAATTGACGTATTTCGTCAATCTTTTCAGGGCGAATATAATTAGACAACAAAAGATATATTTCATTTCTCGATAATCGAATACTATCTTGAGATAGTAAATAAGAACAATAGGTAAACAAACATTGCTCCATAAGTCCAATGGATTCTATGACAGAATTAGAAGGTGCCATAGCTTCCTCTAATGCCTTTTGAACGTTGTTTATTTTGGGAAGCTTAAAAAGCTGCACTTCCTTACTCTTTCCTTCAAACCACTTTTTTTGTTTAAAAATTAAAAACAAGACAACCAAAAGTAAGATGAATAAAAAACCAAGTATATAAGGATTTCTCCACAGATTATTGGCAAGTGGACTCAAAGCCTTTGAAGCAGCTTGTCGTTTGGTTTTAACTACTTTTTTTTGTGACTTTATCTCTTGTTGCGACTTTATATTTTCACTCGAGACATTAAGCTCCAAATATCCTGACTGCATTGACGTATAGCTCTTATTATTAGGATTAAAAAATGAAATCTCGACGGGTGCAATGCGAATGTATTCATCATTTAATACACGAATCGGAAAAGTATAAATGATATTTCCCTTAAAGCCTGATTTTGTAATCTCATAACCTTCAGTTTTTATGGGATCAGAATAAAGCGCTAGGCTTTTTGGAAGCATCAAGGCAGGCATACTCATTTGATGTAAATTACCTCTGCCATTAATCTCTATGGCTAGTGAAATAATATCATTGGCATTGGCATTTGAATCAGATAAAGAAACTTTCAGCTGAAAATCACCAACTAAACCTGAAAAACTAAGAGGCTGATTATCTCTAGGAAGTTCAATTACTTCTATCTTTTTAACCTCGGAACGCACGGCATAGCTACCATAACCCGATAGAACCATTTCGAAGGGATTAATTGTCACTTCACCAGGTTCATTTAAAAAAATCACATTCTCTTCAAATTGTAATTTTAGATATTCCTGTCCTTCTATTGCTACTCTAGTCCAATCCAACTCTTTAGATACATTCATTTTAAATGCGTCGTACTTTGCATCAATTTTATATGGATTATAATTTCTAATACTCGAAAACTCTTTCTTAGAGAAAATACTGGACTGAAGATATACCGGTTCTCCTCTGTAAATCTTTAACTGGGAAGGCTTTGTCTCTGCAAAAATAGGAGGTCTTTTGGCGACAGGAGCTACACTCTTTTTTTGCTTTTTCTTAGACTCATTATCACCTTTAACAAGCACCGTGAGTTTGTTAGATTTAAAAAACTTTTTCTTGCCTTTCACCTTTACCGGACCCAAAACATATGCCCCCGGCTCCATAAAGGCACCACTCAAGGTTTGGTAATAAATTGTACTGCTGCGGCCATTTATAAATTCTTGACGCATGCCACTCATTACATTCATTCCTGACTGAAATTCATCTGGGAAATTAACATCAAAACTACTGCCAACATTAGAAGATATCTGTACTGTGATATATTCTCCTACCTTGGGCTGAAGGTTAGAAACTTCTAGTAATACAGCAGCGCTTTGGGCCAAAGACAAAGCACCCCAAAAGACAAAAGATATGTAGATTAAAACTTTCATTACCAATCCTTACTATTTGTAGAGGGCGTACTTTGTTTCTTTTCAATTCTTCGCTTTGTTTCTGCTTCTTTCTTTAATAAATCATTTAAAATCTTACGCCTCTGTTCATCCTCAAATGAATACACCTCTTTTTTATTTTCCGGTTTGTTTTGTTCATTTGATTTGGATTGTATTTCCTTATCAACTTCACCTTGATTTTTCTTTTTATTATTTTGATTCTTACTACTGATTTCCTTTGCCTTTTGCCTCAAGGACTGCGATAAATTATACTTCAGCTCGGAATCATTCTGATTGAGCTTAATCCCCTCCTTGTAGAAATCAATGGCTTTGTCTGTCTTTTTGAGCTGCATAGCAGTATTTCCCAAATTTCTTAGAAGCGTTGAGCGCTTAATGTCATTAGATTCAACTTCGACAGCATTTTGAAAATGCTCTAAAGCTTTTGCATAATCTTGTAATCTATATGCCGTCTGACCAAGCTCCACATCTAATTTGGCTCTTTCACTTGCCGACATTTTTATCGCATTTTGAAGTTTTTTAGCCCGCTCATAGGTAATTAAAGCATTTTCATATTCCTCTATTTTATACTGTTCCTGAGCATTTAAAGCGGAATCTGAATACGGATAAACCTGAGATATAGAAGTTCCATAGACTAAGCAGAGCATAAAAAAAATTAAATTTCTCATCGATTTGTTTTAATTCTAAATGGAATTAAGGCGTACATAAAGAATGAAAGCAAAGCCAAAAACAGGGGGACATGAAAGACCCTCCGCTCTACTTTGAATTTCAAATCTCGTGAATATCCCATTGAATCGAGGTTAATTTCTGTTAATATTGGATCCGGCTTAGGATAGGTTTCTGTAATATGAAACCAAGGACCATTGGTTTGATCCGCTAGCTTCTTTACCATTGATAAATCAACTTTAGATAGTATAATATTTCCTGAAGCATCGATGCGCATTGATTTTTTATCTGAACGAAGAATAGGACCTCCTGATTCTGTCCCTATCGCAATGGATAATAGCTTTATATTGGATGAGTTTAATGAATCAACAATTGAAGGAAGAGATGCTTCATGGTCTTCACCATCTGTAATTAGAAGTATTGAATGTGTTAATTTATGGTCTTCAAAAGAGCTCATTGCCTTCATTAATGCCCCCCCAATATTTGTTCCTTGATTGCTAAAGTGATTTGTATTGGCTTCAGAAATCATCAGTTTAAACTGCTCATAGTCTCGCGTTAGAGGCAATTGAACCACAGCATTTTGAGCAAATACACATAAGCCTATTCTTTGACCAGATAATTTATTGACCATAGATTTAAGAAGATTCCTACCTGCCTCTAAACGACTTGAATTGTCTACATCTTTAACATCCATAGAC
>MDSY01086123.1_pt1 | contig 26390 bp, 20 predicted proteins | sample 811131 | NCBI WGS metagenome assembly MDSY01 (sample SAMN05326643, study PRJNA326480) | marine metagenome | isolation source: seawater | place: Atlantic Ocean: South West | collected 2010
AGCCTCCGCTCCTCAGCCTCATCGTAGCCCTCCCCGAACGCCTCCTCCAGCTCACGCGCACGCCTCGCTTTCGTAGATGCGCTCGGGCCGAACCACCCCATGCCGCCGCGGCAGCCGCCTAGCCCCCGCGACACACAAAGTAAAGCCGCGCCGAGGGTTAGAAGACCAAGTCGCCGTCAACGCTGGCCTCCCCTCGGCCGGCACGGAGAGCCGCGCGCTCGGGACTGGCGAATAATTAACGGCACTCTGGGAGAGGTCCAGTCTCGGAAACACCGACTTGAAAAATGGCCGCCGACCACCCACCACCGGCACAAACGTCCACGCCCTCGGTAGGTATTCAGTTGGAGGACGGCTGCGTCTTCGATGTCAGCCTGTGGTGGACTGACACGTTTCGTTCGCCTGGTCTCACGGGCTGTGTTGTGTTCCGGCCGCGTTCAAAACTCGCACACCGCCGCCGTTCGTCCTCGAAAGCACCGAAACCCACACATTCATCGCCTCGTCCAGGTTGGACACATGTCCTCCCCCCGCGGACGCCACGGCAGCCCCCGGGCCACACTCACGGGCGACCCCGGTGTTGAGAATCCCGGGTCAGACTCAGCCAACTTACTAGTCAGAGGCGAGGGAATTCAGGGCGATGACGTACGGACGACATTCACAAACGCCGGCTTGACCGAAACCCAGATCGACGAGGTGCTCGCGGCGCATCCCGAGATCGAAACAACCTACTCCCTTGTTCACGAAATCCAACCCCGTATAAACTACATGCGTTTCCTGGTGGACAACGATCGGATGGGGGGGGAAACATTAGTGGAGTGCGTGATGCGGCAACCGCAAAGCCTAGAAAGGAACTTTAGCTTGGTACATGAATGCAACGACTACAGCGCTGTAAATAAACCGTGGTGCGTGCGCCTCGACACCCCGCGGGGTTGGCCCGGAAAAACGCGATTCACGGAGAAGTACCCCGGGGACTTATCCGTGGAAGACTGGCTGGAACGCAAGTACCTCGAAACGAACAAGTGGGACCAAGTTCGGTTCTGTCACCAGCTCGATAACGCGACATCCGGGGTGTTGCTCTCGGCGGCGAACAAAAAAGCAGCGGCGGCGGCGGCGAAACTGTTTCGCGAGAGAAAGGCGTCCAAAAAATATTTAGCGTTGGTTTTCGGGCACCCCGAACACGATACCTGGAGCTGCACCGCCATGCTTGGCCGTGACCCACACGACCCGAAGGGGTTCAAGGAGAGGATTGTGGAGAGCGTGGAGGAAGGCGAACGGGCTGCCCAAATGCTGGAGGGCAAGGCTTCGAACAAAGCGAAAGGGAAGCAGTGCGAAACCAAGTTTCAAGTTTTGCAACGCGGGACTTTGACTTTGAAGGGAAAGTATCACGGAGTTAAATGCGCGAAGATTCTGGTCACCCCGATCACAGGCCGCCGACACCAAATACGCGTACACCTCGCACACAGCGGCCACCCCATCGTAGGCGACAACGCGTACTCCGAGGACCGGGATTCCTTCAGAACGTTTCTGCACGCGCTTGAGTTAGAAATGCCGTTCCCGGAACCGCGTGGGACGATGCAATTTTTCGCGCCGGAACCGATGAGCTTCGCAGCTGCGATGACGAGTAACAAAATAATATTAGACTAGGATTCTTGAGATATGTAATACTGCTAGCTAGACTATTACACATACTATTACTATTCACACCTACCCTTGCTATCCACTTATCCAGTCCACGAACATCAGCAGAAACGTAGCTAGGAACAGGAGGTACCCGACGAACCGCTGCGCGTCGCCCCGGCGTTTAATCGTTTTCCGCAACTCGACGTTCCCTGTTTGTAAATTCTTAGTGGATTCCACGGCTTGCGAGTACAACTGTTCGATCTGCGCCGCCTGTGTGTGTATGTGCTGCGCGAACAGCGAGGACAAAGCTGATATCTCAACCACAGACGCCTCAGCCGCGCGGACTTGATCCGCGACGCCCGCTAATTCATCCGTCAACAATTCCCTCGTCGTGAGCTTGATTTGGGATTGCATTTGGGTTTGTGATTGGATGTCTCCTCCTCCTCCTCCTCCTTCGCCTTCACCACCACCCCCGTACGTGTCATTGCCATCCCCCGGTGCCTTTGCAACGAACGTCGGCGCCCTGCGTCGCCGCCTCTCCGCCTCCGCCAGCACTTTCTTATACCGCACCTCTCTGCACTGGTCAAACGCGCTCGCGACTCGAGCCAAGCGCTCGGTGACGATGAGAACCACGCCGTGCAGGTGCGCGATGGCGTGTGGTGTGTTTTGGTTGGTGGACGCCATCGCCTGCACCATACTCTTCAGCATGTCAACGTGCGCTTGACACGCCTGTACGCTCAAGCGAACCTCGGTTTCGATGCCGTCCCGTGTCACGTCCGCATCGTTCGTCTCCTGCAAGTACGCCCCGCGGCTGCGAGCCACGAAGCCGTGCAGCTCGCGGACCAGCGCCAGCGCGTCGTGCGCGCTTTTAAGCACCGGGGAACGCGACGATGGGGGGGGGAGCGACCGCGCCGCGACGATCCGGTCCACGACGTCGGGCGAGCCGAACCGCAGCTCCAGCGCGTGCGCCGCAGCCGCCGCGCGGAAGGCCGCGGTGCACTCCATTGTGTTCAACGCAAAGTTGTCAAATATCGAGTCAGCTTTTAAAATATCGGCACTCACACCGAGCGCGCGGGAGGACGTCACGATGGCCGCCGTCGTTGCGTCCGCGGGGGTCACGCCTCGAGGCTCGCCATGTTCACCCCGCCGACCTGTGTCTCGTGTTGCCGTGCAACGACGCCTGGTCGTCGCAGCCGTAGCATCCCGAGATACCCGATTTTCCTACGCGCAACACCACGACGCGAAGTTTACACAATGGCTGGATGACCTACACATGGCCGTGCGTTCGGAAACCTGGGACGCGGTACCGGCGCTGATGCGCTTTCCACGCGCGGACCCGAGAGTGGCGCTGCACTTGACCGCCGAGTGCGGACAAACACGACTCGTAGAGGCGATCCTCCGACGGTTCGCGAAAACAGATGAGTCAGATTCGGATCTCGTCACGAATCAAATCAAATCAAGTCTCGGGGACGTGGACGCGGCGGGCGCCGCCGTGGCTGCGGCTGCGCGCGGCCACCACCGCGTGCTGTGCGCGCTGTTAAGCGTCGGGCTGGACGCAAACGCGGTGGACGAAAGGGGCGTGCACTTTTTGACCGCCGCGGCGGGAGGGTCACGCGACGTAAGTTCAGGCGGAGACGTGGATTCAGAAACTGAACAAAACAAAATCAGCCACGAGTTGTGCGTCGCGGTGCTTCTCGAGCACGGCGCCGACCCGGACGCGTGTACATCCCGGCTAGGCTGGAAACCACTGCTCGCGGCTGCCAAGGCTGGCAATGTAGAAATTTTAAACTCGCTTCTGCGTGCTGGCGCTGACATTAGCGTCACTTATCACAACGGCAAGACACCTTTGTACGTAGCGGCGGAGTGGGGCCGCTTGGACGCTGTGCGATTGCTTTTGACATTTGGGGCGGATTCGCAAATCAAAGCAGACCGGCTACACACCAACCACGACATCTCCGTCAGCGAACATAGTAAAAAAGGGATCCTGCCAGTGGAGGTTGCCGCGAAGAACGGACACGCAGATGTGGCGGAACTGTTGCGGCGAGCGAATGGAGGATAACAACGTGTAAAATATAACGTACAATAGCTGTCAGTGTAAAGAAAAGTGTATTCAAGTTATTTGATGTTACAAGCGACCTGTTTTCGGTCTAAAAAATAATCAACCCTCCCCCTCTCACAGAATGCCCTCTCCCCACCCCTCCGGTGCTTCTTCCTGCACGTCGAAGTCGTCGTTGTCTGACCAGCACCTGGGCGCGACGCCGGTGACGTTATAAATAGTTTTCTCCATCTTCATAAAAAATCCACTCCCGTCCAAAATCTCGTTCCACCACCCGCTCACGATGCAGTAGTTCCCCTTGAAGGGAGGGCGGTGGTGCGCGCCGTGGGATTTCCGTGACAGCAACAACCCAACGTCCTGCGCTTTGCAAACTAATTCAGGCAGCTGTGACTTTTTTATGTGCGACCAGGCGTGGAACTGCTGGGAGAGGACAATCATGGAACAGAACACGCCCATCGACGCGGAAACGTTTTGGTCCAACCCGGGCGTCAACAGCAGCGGCACGGTAACGCACATCGTCGCAGGGCACGTGACGTGGATGTTGTTCGCGAACTGCCGCTTCGTGATCGTCCACGGGTACTTGTGATGACCCTGGAACGCGTCGATTATCGAGCCCATAACAGGGGTGTGCTTACTGCCGTAGTTATCCACGGACCAGTGGAAAATCCCGGTGCCCGCGTCGGAAAGCCAGTACGCGCCAGCCATGGAGGCTACGAGTGTGGCCCACTCGACTGGGTCGCTTCCGTCCATCTCCACTTCAACGCACCCACGCAGCACGAGCGCGGCGCACGAGGTGAACAGACCTGCGGTTAAAAGCCTTTGTTCGTCCGTCGAGACGAACGCGAGCGGGTCCATGATTTGCGCCCCACCCATCGCAGCGATGGTCTCCCGAAGCTTCGCCACGGTGTCCCTCTCCACCGCGCTTCGTCGTGCGTCGATATCCATGTCGATGGAGCCGCCAAGGTCGAAACTCCCGGAGACGTCCATGTCGAAGCTGGCCATTGGGTCACGCACCACGCGGCACGTCAAAGGCTCCGCGCGGTGAGCGCCGAGTTTTCGACGAAGCGGCGTGGATGACGACATCGGGGTGGCGCGTTGAGTCGTGCACGCGGACGTGCTGGCGCGCGCGGGGTACGCCGCGCCGCCGCAACGAGAACGTACGGCAGACATGTTCAACAACGTAAGCATCGTACTCGGTACCGTACGGCGCGTGCGTCGAGGAGAGTGGGGCGTGCGCGAAGCGACGGTACGAGACACGAAATTAGGGACGTCTGTGGCTCTGGATTGAGAGTGACTACGTGGACGACAGTTGGCACAGCAACTGAAAAACTCGCGCGAATTTTTTCAGGTCCGCCTTGAGTTATTGGCAAGTTAATTGAGAGGGGACTCCTGAAATAGCGCGTTTTGGAAGTTCGAGGTTTTGCCAAATGAAGTCGTAAAAGTTTTGTTTTTCACCTACTTCTCTCACAGCTCGTCTTTCCTGTCTTGCTCCTTTTCCTTTCGCGCCTCTCTCAGCCGTCGTACGTTCCCCGCCAACTCGAACACGTCGGAAAACACGCGTTCCTGCAGATCCCCCCCATGCCCCGTAACGGCGTCGATGACATCTCTGATCATATCCACGTTGCCCATGATGTTTACGTGGTCACCGGACGCCGGGCCCTCCTGGATGCCTCCCCCCAAAACCCCCAGGGCTTTGTGCTCGTACTCCCTGATCGTGATGACAGACCCGGAAGGGTTCAGCGGGGATATATAATCAGCCCGGGGCCGTTGACGTCCAGAATATGAATCGTCATTTGAATCCTTGGACTCCTGTTTACTCCATCTCGACCCGTCTCTCCACGCCTCCGCGCAGACGTACCCCAAACTCATCAGCGGAATGGACCCGTCGCCGTCCGTCAGTGCCACGCCTTTATCCACGCCTTGCGATGTAACACTCACGTCAATGGCGTACGACCGGTCCGCGTTGTCTCGCTTAACGTAGTGGTACGCCCGCTCTGTGGACTTGCCGACGCCGTACAGGCAGAACACTTTCAAATCCGGGGCGGTAGGGAGAGGGGTGCGCAGCGGGTCGCCGAAACGAACCGACGACGGAGAGGGTTTTTGGGTTTGTTTTTTTGACTCCCCCAACCCCCATCTCGATTTTGTTCCCTGCTCCTCCCCCGCAAACCCCTCCCCGAGACTCACGTCTCTGTACTCCCCCAGGTTCTGCGGGTGCGCCTCGCCGACTCTGTCGAACAAAAGCGAAAGGGAGTCAGTCACGGTGAGGTTTTTCGAGTTTGTAATTTTTTTCGATTCCGCCGTCTTGGTTTGTTTTGAGACGTCATCCGAGAGTTCCTCAATAGTACCGTCAGTAGGTGTGTCGTTGACCCACTCTTCCCTATCAAAATCAGAACCGTTTGAACTAGCTTCCTCTTCGGTTTCTTCCCTCATCGATATGAAATACGAAAGCGACGCGCGCGATTTGTTTCGTCCGTATTTTGAGTCGGCGCGTATGTTTCGCGAAGTATCACCCTGTTTGCCCATAGTCTCGTCCTCTTCGTGTTTCTTCTCATCAGGCACCCCGAGGACGTCATCCGGCGCCCCGGACACCCCACCTCCCCAGATATCCACCCCCCCTCTCGGTAACATCGCCCACAGGGACCCCCAGGTCCGGAACGTCGAGGCCACGGTTGTCAGGGTCCCAGACACTAAACCCCCGATGCCGTGCCCCAGACCTAGCACGCTCTCCAGCTGCCCCAACATAGCGGTATCACGCATCTCGCCCGATAGTAGGCTGGGAACCGTTTTCGGAATGCCCAGCATCGGACCCGCGATGTCGACGTACACCGCGACGTAGGTGTCCGTCCACTTTGAGCCTCCACCGCCCCCCCCGTCCTCAATGGGCATCTCGACCCAATTAAAAAAATACCGCACGAGCTGGTCGCCGTACGAGTGCGCTAACAGCGCGACTTTCTCTTTGTGAATGTTATGTAACGTTTCTATGGAGGCTTTGAGTCGTGTGAAGTACCCGTCTCTCTTCTCCAGCTGTTCTGGACTCAACCGCCAATCAAACGTCGCGGCGTGGATGCTATTGGGGTCATACCCCACGTCCCCTAAACTTTCAATCACCTTTCCCCACACGAAGTACCCGGGGACGAACCAATCCACGGCTTCTAAACCAGTTACGGCTCGCAGTTTTATTCCGGCAGGGTCCAAACCTGTGACTGGGTCTAACCGCATGTGTTGCATCCAGCACGCCCTATCCGTGAAGTATGCCCGCGCCATCGCGGGAGTGCCCCACATGCGCTGCCGGAAAAAGTGCCGCCCGCAGTCCAACCCCTCCCAAAGTTCCAAGCCGCTGGACACGAACCCGGGGATTATAACCACGGGGTGGTGCGGGGTTCGTCCCACCTGCTTGGCCATGGCGCCCGGTGACGGGATCTCTCTACGTGTGTTGCCGAACTGCGTGGTGTTCAACGCTGGGAGGCCGTTGAGCAGGTGCATCGAGGAGTTGAGCCAGTGCGGCATCGCGTGCTCCACGCGATCCTGAAACGCCTCGGGGATGTACTGGGTCGGTATCGAACGCAGGTACACCACTCCCGCTGTGACTAGCAGAATCAACGCGATGCGTTTCATGACATCCACACGCACGGACACCCACGGCCTCGACTCAGGTAAATACTTGGTCGCACTCGGTACGCGCCGGCCCTTACCAGGCTTGGTACCCTTGTGTTTTCCCTTGGAAGGAGCCGAGGCGCCGAGTTTCGGGTCACCGCCAATCGTGTCGTCCGCATCAACCGGGTCGTTGGCCTCCATCTGTCGACCTCGATGGCGCACCGCACCCTTGGTTTGCACCGCCATCACGCGCGTCGAGGGAACACGAACTGTGATGTCGAGGCGCGCGAGCGACTCTGGTCCGCCGACCTTGACGCGTGAGACTTATGGGCGATTGTTTCTTGGAAAACGCGTGAGTCACGTCGCGCCGTTTGGGCTCCCTCCTCGGATTTGGAGAAGAAACGACGTGACATCGCGAGAGGTCGTGTCACTTCCCACCGCGCGTCGCCTCGCGTCGCCCTGTTCCACCGGCTCAAGATGGTTCAAATCAACGACATAACCCCTGTTGAAGACGACGCAGCGCGTGTGGGCGAACAGCTCCGCGTGGAGGGCAACAAAGCGTTCACGAACGGCGATTTCACAGCCGCAGCCCTCTCGTACCAGCAATCACTTCAAGCGGCGCCCCCTCCCGCTGCCTCTGCGTACGCGGCGCTAGGTAACCGCTCAAAGACCTTACTCAAACTCGGTTGTATACGAGAAGCCATCGCGGACGCGGAGATGTGCGTACAGGTCACGCCGTCCGGGCACCCGTATGCGGCGAAGGCCCGGTTCCGGAAAGGCGAGGCGCTTGAAGCACTTGGGGATTTAAAAGCCGCGCGCGAGGCGTACCGCGAGGCGAACAAGGAAGCGCCCACCGACACAGCTGTGCTAAAAAAACTGAAAAGCACGAGCGAAGTGTTGGCAAGTGTGAATGGTGAGACTTTTGATACGACGGTTGAGACAGTTGAGAAGCCAAAAGCGGAGTCGTCGAGTCCGCAACCGCCGCCACCGAAAAAAAGTTTATGGAACGAAGGCAACGAACATTTGCGTTGTGAGCGGTACGAAGCCGCGTTACTTGCGTACGACGAGTACGCGAAGCAGATAATGACCTCCGAACGCCACGCAAAGCTTCTCGGGAACAAAGCATTGGCGCTTTCGAAGCTGGGCAAACACGACGACGCGACCGCCGCGGCGCGCGCTTCGATAAAAAAAGACAAAACCACCAAGCTTTTGTTTCGAGTTGGAAACGTGTGTATTGACGCGGCGGAGGCGGTTGTGGATGCTCTGGAACACAAAAGCAAAGAACCGAAGACATCACAAAACAAGCCACCGATCTCCAAAAAAATCGAATCGTTACGGAAAAGGGCTGACTCGCTAGCCTCCGAAGCGAAGTCCGCGTTCCAAGCCGGCTTCGCGACCCAAACCAAGCCTGAAGACGCCGAGGTGTTCGTACACGGGGTCGAGCGCTGCGATGCGTTTCTGGAAACACTCGAGGGTTATGTGTTCGTTGAGAGAGAAAGGATGGGTGTGACCGAAAAAGAAATCGGCCTGACCTGCGCGGCGACGGTGTCGGTGTCGTCGCTGTCGGTGTACGCACGGCGCATGATTGCGGAGACGGAAAAGAAAACCTCCTACACGAAAACCCCTGAGAAAAACCACCAAGCCGTCTCTGAATCCGACAGAAAGATCGACGACGACGTCTGCACGTTCCGCGCGTCGATGCAGAAATTCGGGTGCGCGGTCGTGCGGCTTCCCGATGTTTTGTTCACTGATGTGGATATTTTCGCAGATGCGACAAAAGCGTGCGTTGATTTTTTCGCGTCGCCGGCGGAACAGAAGAGCGGATTCCGCCCGCTCTCGAAAAAAATTCCGCACGGGTACATCCGGGCAGGGGAAGAGTTTACGCCACGTGGCGGATTGCTTACGGAAGATTCACACATCATGCCTGATTGCGATTCTGTTCCCCGTCGCGATGAAATGTTTCTGGAGCGTTTCTCCGTGTGCGAGTGGTTTGACGACACGTTTGACTGGCCCACTTCAGAGATGAAAGAGTCAGCGCAAAACTCGCACGCCACTTTGACGAAAGTGGCGAAGATATGCGGCGACACACTGTTATTAGGACGGCCTGAGAAGTACGTTGTGGACGATATGAATGTGTACGAGGGGATCTTGGAAGATATCTCTAAATCGAAACACGCGCAACGCACGACGTTCGCGCTGCAGAAAAAGGGGAGGAAGAGTGACGAGGTTGATGAGACAAAAATCGAAACTGAAGAAGAAAAAGCAACGCGCTCGTTGAAGGACAGCCTAGAAAACGTAGTCACCTCTGGTTCTTCTGAACCGGAACCGACGCTTTTAACCCTAGTTCCACGGGTTATGGAGGCCAGTACCGATGAAAACAAAACGCGAACGGCGACGGTGCGCGTGCGGTGCGACGGAACTGAGACGGTGTTTTCCACGCAGGCGCCGGAGAAAGAAAAGAGCGAGAACATTTCCCTTGGTGGAAATTTGGAACGGGACGTGCTCGTGGTTGCCGGCGCGCGTTTGCGTGACGTCATGGGTGCGGCGTACTTAACAGCGACCACGAGCTTCGAAGCGGCGGCGGGAGATGGGGCGTGCGTGCGCGTCGTGCATAGAGCGTAGGTGGAGACGCAGTGTACCTTGTAACTGCTAAAAAATTAAGGCAGACACAAATTTCCAAAATCTCGCTTCATTTTCTCAAAAAGCGCGCCATCAACCTCGAGATCGTCAAACCCGCGCGCACGATGGAGGGCGCGGATGATACCGTGGTGCGTCCCTCAGCTTCTCGCCGACGTCACATTTGCGCGTTTCCACATCTCACGTTCCCTTTTGCTCCCCTGCACGCGCAACGACTCACCTTCGCCCTGTCTTCCATTCCGAATCTCTCAAAACGCAGTTCGTGCAGGGCACCGCGCTGGAGACGCGCGGCGAGGTGACCGCGACGGCGTACGATGCTTCTGGGACGCGCATGGTAACCAGCACCGCGGCTGGGGCGGTGCACGTGTGGGACAGGACGGACGACGTTAACGAAGGGGGCGACGGAGCGCCTGGTCCGTGGCGTCAAACCGCGGCGTGGGCGGCGCATGAATCTTGCTCATGCGAAGCCATCACGTTTGCGCCGTCTGAGTTTGGACAGTGCGTCGCCACCGCGGCGGTGGACGGTTCGGTGCGGGTGTGGAGGGAGCAACCGCTCGTGCCATTGGGTGTGTCAGCAGAAGCGGCGAGAGAAGCAGCCGCAAATGCAGCCACTGCTGCGAGCGAAGGCACCGCGCAGTGGGAGTTGGTTGCGGATTTAAGAGCGGCGCGCGGGGCGACGCGGCATTTAGATTTCGCCCCCCCAGCGCACGGTTTGCAGCTCGCCAGCGGCGGCGTGGACGGCGTGGTGCGTTTCTACAGCCCAAACAACACGCTAGGGTTGAAGGACTGGGAACTTACAAATGAACACGAACCGTTGCGGCCGAACGCGGAGTGTACTAGTTTAAAATGGCGCCGGCCGACCGCCGCCGATGAGGTGCGAGTCGGGTTCGCGAACGAAAACGGAAACGATTCAACATCCGTTTCCATTCCCCCCGCCCTGTGCGTGGGCTTGGCGTGGTACGACACGAACAATGTGACCCCGATTCGCGCTATAAATTCAACCACGGAGAACAATCCCCCGGGCGTGAAAACATGTGAGGCGCGCGTGTTGACGTACGACGATTTGAACGCGAAGTGGCGCAACGCGTGCATGCTTTTCGACGGCGGCGAAGAAACGCCGCCAGCCTCCGCGGTGGCCTGGGCGCCGAACGCGGACGCCTCGCCTGCGGGAGAGGTGGACATAATCGCAGCGGCCGTCGGGGCGGAGGTGCGCGTGTTTCGCGTGGAGGGGTTGAGGGGTGAGGACGAGGCGATGGAAAATACAGAGAATACAGAGAATAAAACGCGTTGTCACAAAGCCGCGACGCTTTCGCACCCGGGCAAGGTTTTGGATTTGGACTGGAACACGGTCGGCACGACGCTGGCGACGTCTGCTGCGGACGGAGTCGTACGCGTCTGGGCGGCGAACATGCAGACGGGGGTGTGGGAAGCGCGGGCGCAACTGGTGGGGGAATAGAGTGGTGAATAGAGTGATGCAACTACGTCGATCAAGATAAAAATAAGATGTCACCGTCCTTCTTCGCCCGTTTGCATTATTTTCGAAAGGTTTTCGTACGCAAGTTCAAACGCGTTCGTCGCCGCTCCCGCCGCTTCCACGTCGCCAGCCTCACCGATCGCTGTGCCCATGGCCCGCGCCGTGGACAGCGCCGCGATCGCGTCATTTTTAATCGAGTTCAGGTCCTGGGGCGGGTACGCCCCCGCGCCCACCTCCTCCACTGCGCGCTGGAACTTGACGCACTCGCAAAGCGCGCGTTCCATCGCTGAGGTCTCCGTCGACGTCCCGCGCACGATGGGCGCGACGAGCGCTCGTAGGAACTCGAACGATGCGCCCGCAAATTCAGCGCAACCCTTCGCAACCGCCAACCCGTGCTCGTCGAAATCGTCGTCGTCGAAAAGCAAATCGTCCTCGTGCCGTTCGGCTTTGTCTTCATCCGGATTTTGGTTTTCCTCGCCGCCGCCAATCTCTGAAAGCTCTGTCACGACGTCCTTGACCACCGCCGCGCTGCGTAACAGCGCTTTGGACACAGCTACCCGTGCATCTTTGGGGAGCTTTTTGAACGCTGCGCACGTCGCCCACACCTCCGCCAAGCATGTGTTTAAATCACCGCTGGGTTTTTGGGTAGCAGTGGCGATGATTGCTAGATGGGCGCACGAATTTGACACCGCCCTGGTTGCGCTCACCACCCCAGAGTCGAACGTCACGCCCTGTGACCCTAACGCGGAAACAGCGTACGCCATGAACGCGATTATTTGCGTGTGGAAGTCACCGAAGATTGAACCTACCGCGTCTTCAGGGACGTCGTTACCCTCTGCGAAGAGCATCTGAAGCTTCGTCGCTCCGTGAGAAACAGCCTCCGCGGCGGTGCTCACCTGCGCCATCGATGTGCCGCCCGGAACCTCGGGCGGTGTGTCCAGCACTTTGAGCTCGGCGGCCAGCGTTTCAGCCAACGCCTTGCCGCGCGCCGCGTTCGCAGTGCCCGCGCCCATTGTGACCAGCGGGGGATGCAGGAGGCGCGAGGCAAGGTCTGAAGGCCGCCGCCAGATTCCCAGTGTCGAGACTATTTTCTGGGAGCTCGAAAGTTTTAACGACCTGGCAGGCGCTTTTACAGACACCTTCGCGTCGGGAGGTCAGTCCGCGGAGAACAGACGGGGTGCTTCCGCCTGTTCGGCGGAGATGTTCGCCCCTCCCCGTGCGAGTGGCGGGACACTCAATTCCAGTCTCAGCTCCAGCCGCGGCCCCTCCAGGGGCGACGAGACGGGTGATGATACACTCCAAAGCTCTCAGGGGAACAACAATGGAACGACAGTTGGCACGTCCCGACGCAAATCCTCTTCCGAGTCCCGAACACTCAGGGTGAACTTAAGCGCGTGCAAGTACGAGTCGATTCGGTTGCTAACTAAGCGTCTGGGGTTCGACGAGGTGGACGAGGAATACGAGCACTGGGACTTGAACTGGACGGATTTGAGTGTCACGGAACACCGCGTGAGCAAGATGTTCCCATTCCAACGCATAAACCACTTCCCGGGGATGATGGAGATTTGTCGGAAAGCGAGCTTGTCGCGGCACCTTAAGAAAATGCAAAAATCGAACACAGCTGGCGAAAACAATCAATATTGCTTCGCGCCTGCGACGTGGGAGTACCCGAACGAGTTTGAGAGTTTCCGGAAGTACTGCAAAGCGCACCCGGGGCAGTCGTACATCGTCAAGCCCACCGCCGGGGCGATGGGGAAGGGGATTTATTTGATTAAACACCCAGACCAGATCGATGAGCGAAACAACAGGGTTGATGAAGGAGGGGCGCCGGTTAATAACTCAACGAACCACCACACTTACGTGATCCAGAAGTACATAAGCAATCCATTCTTGCTGGATGGATATAAATTCGACTTGCGGATATACGCGTTAGTTACGTCGGTGGACCCGCTGACAATCTACGTGTACGACGAGGGCATTGTCAGAGTCGCGACGTTGCCGTATCAACCGCCCTCGTCCAAGAACCTGTCCCAAAAAACCATGCACCTGACTAACTACTCACTGAACAAGCACTCTGGGACTTTTCACAACACTGAGGCTGAGGATTCAGGCACGAAGCGGTCGCTGTCTTCGCTTTGGAAGGAGTTGTGGCTGAAGGGGCACGACACGGATGCGTTGTCGACCGAAATCAGCGACCTCATCGTGAAAACTATTTTACCGATTCAACCCCAATTAGCGCACACGTATCACGCCGCCGTTACCGCGCTTGACGAAGGGAAAAAGAAAAAAGAGTCAAGAGTCAGTAGGGGCAATGATGCAGGTGCCTATGTGACTGGAATATTCTCGCAACAAGACAACGGAGGGTCTATTAACTCAGGAAACCGAGTAACCTCGACGGGGAGCTACGCCGCGCAGTTCGCGTCGTCCACGGTGGTTGGTAGTTACGAAGGGAGCGGGACGGTTCAAACGGGTCGCGCGTCGTCCGCCGGTACCCGCGTACCGAATTTACACAATGACGCCACATCCCGGTGTTTCGAAATCCTAGGCTTCGACGTGCTTCTGGATGATACCCTAAAACCCTCGTTGATCGAAGTGAACCACTCGCCTTCGTTCGGCACGGACAGCGCGTTGGATAAAAAAATCAAAGAAGGTTTGCTCGGGGACACGATTAACAATTTGCGCATCGATCCGGGTGACCGAATCAAATGGCTCACGAAAGAAAAGGAAAAGCAGAAGGTAAGGCTGTATGAAACGATTAAAGGTAGTAACGCTTCCAGACAATCAGTGGCTCTTTCGAAAGCGCCAAACGGGAATAAAAAACCCGTCGACGACGAGTTATGCGTTCGACCGTCGGGCGCCGAGCCAGGATCGCGCCGCGACCGTGTGAAGGAAACGTCTCTCGAGATTGTTTCGCTACGAGCGCAGCTCGCTGCTTTCGGGGCGGATGACAGTGATGAAGACGAGTCAGAGGGCAGTGGTGATACCTCACCCAGAGCGAATACGGTTAATAAATTCATCAAGGCGGGCGGTATGAACAAACTGGACCCTCCTGAAAAGTTAGGGTCGTTTCGCCGAGCGCACCCGCCCATCGGCGGCGACGAAAAAACGTTACGAAAAAAGCAAAACCTGCAGACGTTGTCCGACACGGCGGAGACGTTCTGGACCCCTGTCGCGGGGTGCGCTTGTAGCTCTTGTGACGGCCAGAACATCAAACAAGAGCTTTCTTATGCCGTGTCACGCTTCAAAAAAGTAACCGTCGAAGGCGACGCCGCGCCGCTGGACGACCGCGGCGACGAGTTCCTTTCGAGCTTTCCGTTTTCCCGAGAGTCGCCGATGGAGTTTTCCGTCGGCTCGGAACGACTGAGCGAAAATTTGAAAGGGAAAGGAAAAGGAAAACTGACCGGTGATACCGATCAAACTGAAACCAAACGCACGTACACTCCGCTAGCTGGTAAGGCAAATATGTACTCCCGGGAGCGGAAAGAGAACCACGGGTCTTACGCATCGCAGTACCTGGCGAAGACAAATCGGTAATTTAAAGGAATAGTCTATTAGCTCTAGAGTTATAATATTATCGTTTCTAAGTGATGCTATATTCCTATACACCCTCTAATACCCTGAAAACCCCATGCACCTCCTAAAACGCCTCGAGCATCCTTCGCAGTTCCGCGACGCTGTCGGTGGGGACGCGGTGAGATTGTCTAGTAAGTACCGCCGGTTTCGCGTCGGTGTTTCTTTCAACTTGTTTTAGCCTCCAACTCTTCGCCACCCGCTCTTCGTAAAACGCCCGCACCATTGAAATGACTTCGTCTCGATTGGCGTGCAGTGTTGATTCATTGTGCGAACTTTCGGTCAGGCTTTCATTCATAATCGATGTGATTCGCGCGATATACGTCGACCCGACGCGTTCATCGTCGGTCTTTTTTTCCACAGCCGGAACGTGATGATGAAAGTCCTGACTCTCCTGGCTCCTTCGAGCGTCCCCGTTATCGACGAAAGGGTCCAGGCGGCGGTCGACCCGTGTGAGTCGCTTCATGACGTCGTCCCAACCGTGGTCGTCGGTGGAGGTTGTGTCACACGCAGGGGGAACGTGCGTGGCGCTTTCGTTCACTGCGCTGGCGGTCACAAAAGATGCCAGGTGGAAGTCAGCTGACGACGACGTTTCGTTCACACCTTCGATCTCCACCGCACCCTCCGGATCCACCGTTCGCGCATGTACCTCATCCAGCGGTGTTTCGTGTGCCATCGCGACGTAGCCTTCTCGTCTTGACACTCGGGTCAGCAGGCAAGCGCGGAGTCGTCTGAAGCGTGGAGGCCGAGTCGTTGCGTGTGTGGTCAAATCAGCCACTTGTCTTGTCGCGTCCGAACTCCGAAGTTCAAGTGACTCGCAATTTTTCTACTTTCAGTCTTCCCTTCCGAGGCCGGATACCCACACCCACGCAAGCAGCGAGGTGTTACTCACGCGCGGCGCGACGTGTGGGCTCATCGCCTGCGCTACGAAGACACCGGCGAGGGGAGACAGGAAATAATCCGGGTCGAGCGACGACCCACACGCGGCCGAGATGCATAGTACGTCCCGGCATCGAATCGAACATCCGCTTTTTACATGTGATTCGTCGCGCGGCGGAGCGCCGGAGAACGAGGACATGGGTTTAGCCAGGCATCACACGTCTAAGTGTCCAAGCGTGCTGCCCCGTCCGTGTTGTCCGTCAGTCACATCTCGCTCGCGGTCTCGAAAAGACACTCGAACCACCGGTGTTTCGTCCCCAACTCGTCGCACGTCACGTCGCGGCGAATCTGAAAACGCGATGGTGCCTTTTTTGGGTCTTTTTGGGTGCGGTGCCCACGGGGGCGTGAGCGATGGATTCGGCTCGGGGGGAGTGGCGGTTCATGTCTGGACACGTCACAGACACACATCTGTCACTGGATTGGATCCCGTATGAGCAATCAGTCTATCACGGGACCCGGACGCACCTCCACCGCCCCATCGATGGATGTCTTGTCACTCGCAACCCAAAACGGGCACAGTGCCCAGAATGCAAAAAGTTACAGGCAGCACGAAAACTAAAAAAATCCAAACTCAAACTAACCACTCCTATCCTTCCTCTCTCCCCATCACAGAGTACCGCCTGGTCGCCAAGAAAGGCGAGGGCACGTTTTCTGAGGTGTTGAAAGCGCAGTGCATTAAAAACGGAAAGTACGTCGCGATCAAGTGCATGAAGAACCACTTTGATTCGCTGGACCAGGTTAACAATTTAAGGGAAATTCAAGCGTTGCGACGGTTAAGCCCGCACAGTAATGTCGTCAAATTGTTAGAAGTCCTGTACGACCAGCCTACTGGAAGACTAGCCCTGGTGTTCGAGCTCATGGACATGAACATCTACGAGCTGATTCGAGGCAGGCGGCACTACGTAGCTGAAGATAGACTGAAAACGTACGTGTACCAGTTAATAAAGTCGATGGACCACATGCATCGCAACGGGATCTTCCACCGCGACATTAAACCCGAAAATATTCTGATCATGGACGACTGTTTGAAGTTGGCGGATTTTGGGAGCTGCAGAGGGGTGTATTCGAAACAGCCGTACACGGAATACATCAGCACCAGATGGTACCGCGCACCCGAGTGCTTATTAACAGACGGGTACTACAACTACAAAATGGACATGTGGGGCGTGGGATGCGTGTTTTTTGAAATGGTGAGTTTGTTTCCCCTATTTCCGGGAACCAACGAGTTGGACCAGATTCAAAAAATTCACAACATAGTGGGTACGCCGCCACAAGAACTACTCCAACGCATGAAACAGAAATCACAGCACATGGACTTCAACTTCACTCAAAAAGTCGGGTCCGGGATTGAAAAGCTCATTCCGCACTGCGCGCCGGAGTGCGTGGATTTGATCACGAAGCTGTTGGCGTACGATCCGGACAATCGATTATCAGCGCGGCAAGCGATGAGGCACCCGTACTTCAGGGACATTCGGGAAGCGGAGAAACGGAAACACGCGCAGCTGCGACCGAAGAATGGAGTCGAAAGTGGGGATTTGAAAGGTGGAAGTGCTCAGGTTGGCGCGCAGAAGCTCAGTCCTCGAGGCGAGAACGGTGATGTGTCTGTGCGGTCGTCGCACCAAAGAGCCAACGCCGGCGCGCCGTCCGTGGCGTCCACGAACGCGACGTCCACGGTGTCTAGGCGGCCTGGGCGGGTAGCCGGGGCTGGGGCGCCTTCAGTGGCATCATCAATTAGCGTGCCGTCCGTAGGGGGCAGGGGGACTCGTGCACCGCCTCCGAGCACACACACGAGTTCCGTAGCCTCGTCACACCACCGGTCCGACCGTCACGGGTACGAGCGAACGTACGGCGCGCCTTCCAGCGGCAGCGGCGCGTCCGTATTGAGTGCCGGGGGTATCTCCCTAGGGGGCTCGCAACTCGGTGTGGGCGGGCACTCGTTCAAGTCCTCTGGAGTGGCGAGGAATAGCGGCGTGCCTCCTGGGGGGATGAGGGGAGGCATCGTGGGCAAGCCGTACGGGGGGGGCGGACGCGATCGAGACGGGCGCGTTTCAAACCCCTCCGGCGTTCCCGGCGTTGGCGGAATAAGAGTGCCCGTCACGAAACACCGAACCTCAGAAGCGCGGGATAAATACGTAAGTCCTTATGGACAAAAGCGATGATAGTTTAGAATGAATAAAAACGCCTATTCCTCTTCCTCACGTTCCATTCTTCGCCTTTCTCTTCTGTTTGGGCCAAGGTCCCCGGCTTGCGCTAACGGCGTGCTCTTCTTTTTCTTTTGTTTCTTCCCTCCGCTCGGTCCCATTCCAGGAACCCGTCCTTTGTTCGCTTTGATCACGCGCTCCGCGCGTTCGTCCTCCTCACGCGCGTTCTGTTCCTCCGCCTTGTCCAAAGCCTCTCTTGCGCTGAGGTATAAAACGCCTAACGTGATCACCGCGAGCAACGCTACCGCGATTGTGAATCCGATGGTGGTCAAGATGTTCGGGGCTTGCACTCCGTCGGAATCAATCTCCACCGCGAGCGAGGGGAGCACGGTGGCGAGCTGGACTAGAGCCGCGGTCACAACCAACGTCACGGATACGTTGGGCACGTTGGGTTTATCGGTCACCGTCGAGTTCTCAGTCTCGCACGCCACTCGCTTCGCCGCGGAACGCACAATCACATCGCTGGCACGAGAAAAGATAACACTCGCCCTCTTCACCGCGGTGGGCGCGACGTTACGGCGCACAGAGCCGGGCGACCGAGTCGCGGTGATCCTCGCGCGTCGCGACGTGCACGCGCGGACCGCGACGCACGCTCGAATCGGCAGCGGTTGCAGGACTGAAGCCATTGAAGATCGTCTCTGCGATCGGAAAAATGTCGCTGTCAAGTTGGAGGAGATCTTGATTTCGCATCATGTGCTTGAGGGGTGCCCAGATTGCGCCACAATTGTGGGCACCGCCTCACGTCGCACGCCTGCGATGATGGGCTCGTCGCCGCGCGCGGCTGTTCTCCGCGTGGGCGAGGACACGTCAGCGGACGACGATGCGGCCGCCTCTGCGCGTGCGGCGGGACGTGCGTATTTGGAGCGCGCGCTGGACGACGCGGTGACCGCGTCATCTGCGCAATGGGCGAAAGAGCGTTCGAATTTGCTACACGAGCGCGCTGAGGTTGAGTCAAGAGCGGATGAGCTCGCCGCCAAGGTTTCTGTACTAGAGTCGGAAAACGCGTCTTTAAAGGAACAGCTGCACGAGGCGGAACAAGCGGGCGCGTTAGCAGTGGCGGAGCAAAGGAAAACGCGCGCGGAACTTGAAGAGCGTCTTGACGATGACGACGTTCGCGTCCAGAAAGCGCAAGGGCAGTGCAAGGTGTGGGAAGACGCGTGTGTGAAGTACCGGAAACGCTTGGAACACGCGGAGCGGTCGTTGGCGAAGCTGAAAACAAAAGTAAACGCAGCCGGGTTCGTGGAGGCGACGCAGGATGTGTACGGGCGTATAGACGAAGGCGATGTGCGAGGTCGAGGTCACGAATTTGAAAGAGTGCCCCAAAACAACGTGGATTCGCCGTTGGCGCTTTTACCGCTGCCGGCGCTCGCCCCTGTGGCACGCAAACGCCAACGAGAAGCGATTAATAAAGCAGTAAACTTAAACACGTTCCAGGGGTTACAAGAACCAAAGCCACCGAACGGTACGTTTCAAGATTTGAAACAACACCGTGACGACGACGCGGCGTATGCGCGAACGGAAAATGAAAAAGAAAAATCAGTGAGTCGCGTCGGCGGTACCACGAACCGACCTCAGCACGCCCTCCAAACCGGTACCTTCAACGGGTGGCGTCGCAACAAGGCGCCTGTTACGGGAAACCACGGCGTTATGCGACGCGATGACTGGATCGATGAGGGTGGCTTGGGTGACGGGAACAGGGAAAGGAAAACAGAAGGTGGCGGGTTGGAAGGGAACGACTTGAGAGAAGGAAACAACTTGTTGGGTGAATCTCCTACCGCGGACGTGTTCCCCAACGACGCGGATACGAACAATGGAAGGTCTGGGTTCGATTTCATCCCAAGAACAGACCCTCGTGTGGACCCCAGAAACGCTTCCGACCGGGACCTGTTCACCATCGGAGGAGGGAATAAAGTTTTTAAACCCAACGCAAACGCGATGCCCCCCCCCTCGACGAATCAACCCTCCACTCCTCGCGTCGAAAAAAACGTGCAACCCGAACCCTCCGCTGAAAAGGAAATCAAGCGCGTGGAGGTTGAGCGCAACAAGTTCGCGCGGGAAAAGCTCCCCGCGTGGAAGTGTGAGGAGTGCGAGAAGTTCTACGCCGCGACTGGTCGGCCGGTGCCGCAACTGAAACAAGGCGAGGCGTGCCAGCACTGCCCCGGGCCGTCGAAGGTGAACGACTGGAGCCGGCACAGGGCGAAGTGGGCGCCTCCACCGGCGCCCGCCGGGTTCTGGAACCTCGACCTGACCCCGGCGCCGAGACGGTGAGGGATATTACGTATAGGGATGTTACGTAGAGGGTGTTACGGAGTGTACTACGATATAGATCAATACTCGTAACTCAACTCAAAAGAAACACTCTACTAACCTCACGAACACTCGCGTTTCCCCCCGGTCTCCTCTGCTTATTCTTACGTCGTCATCTATAAACGTGGTGTTGAACGCGCCGCTCTGCGCGCCTGCTTTTTGTAACCCTTCCCTCAATTCAGAAGGCAACGCGTCCAACAGCGATGGTAGCGTCACCGGCCCTATCCCAAACATATCGGTTTCAACGGTAACGCCGGTGAACGTTATGCGCATTGTTGCCCCGGTGACTTCATAAGTGTGCCCCAAGGACGCGGCGCCGGATAAAGAAGGTAACAACCCGCCCCCGCCGCTACCCGCTAAACTCACCACGTTGTCGCACGTTTTCCCCTCACACTGTATTCGCTGATACACACTCCCTAGGCTCCCGCCTCCAGGAGCCCCAGTGAACCCCTGGGAACCCGCTTGTTCGCCCGCGAACGTGGTGGACCACGCGAGGCGCCACTCGCCATTTAACGCGGCTTCTAATTGTTCATCCGCGGGTGAAAACGTTTTTGTTTCATCGCTCGCTGCGGCGGCCTCGAGCTGGTCCACTAAATCCCTGATAACTTGTCTATCCTCCTCACCGGCAGCATTGCCCCTGTCTAAAGTAGACAGACACTTCAGAATTTTGTACTTCAAAGAATCAACGACACTGGAAGATGCGTTGTTGTCCGCAGTCGTCTCGTCACGCGACGAATCGAACGACGAGGATAAAGGTTCACTCGAAGTATTTGTCACACCCGTGCTCGTAATCCCTCTCCGCACGTCTCCCGCGGGTAACATCCCCGACACGGATTCATACACCCCGGCTGATTCGATATTGAACCCTTCTTTCAGCCCAACCTCCCCGCCAGGCCAACCGCCCGTGAACCAGTCGTCTCTCGAGGCGTACTTCTTCGGATTATCCTTCACCCAGCGGCCTTTTCCGATGTACACGTCTTCATCGGCACCGGCTCGCGGCACGACAGTGACACCACGCGTTTTGGACGTCGACGCGGCGCCGCGTCGCACGAACGCCGCATTCGCGGGGGCGACGGAAGAAAACAACACACCCTGCATGGCGCCGAGCGGAATGGCGAGACTCACCTTTATCCAAACAAGTGGAGGGCGCGACTTCCAAGCAACTCCAAAACAAGAGCAAAAATCAGACTTGGAAAACGAGAAGGCGTAACAACGTCTCGCGCCGGTGGGTGCGAGCGTAGTTCTGCGATGGCGTGGTTGTTCGGCTCGTCAAAATCCTCACGGTCGGACAGAGCATCGTCGAGTGCTCGGAGAAGCCTTGACGAACACAACGATGCGCGTCGCCCCAAAGAAAGAAGCAAAAGCAAAACGGAAAGGGATGCGCCTCGAAGTCATCGTTCCAAGTCCGATGGACACACCGCCAATGAGCTCAAGTCTCGGCGTTCTTCGGGAAAATCCAAAAAGCACGTCTCCGAGGAGCACGTAGAGTGCTCGGTGTGCTTCGAAGCGCTTTGCGACGCCCCGACCGCGGTGTTCGTGGGACCCTCGATGCGGAACGACCCGACATCCCAAAAAAAAAGTAAAAGTAAAAAAAGTTCAACAAACAGAACTTGCGCTCATTTCTTCCACTTCGATTGCGCCAAGTGTTTGCTTGCTAGGAATTTCAGGGAGTGCCCCGTGTGCCGTGCTGCGTTCACCGACGTGCTACCCGTTCCAGACCCGTCCGAGGACCCGGACGGGTGGTTCACATGTGTGGACTTGAACGGGGACGGAAGGTTATCGCCGGGCGAAATAGTCGAGGTGCTTCGGGCGCAAATTCCGTGCGACTGGAGAGCGATTGAGAAAGACGTAATGAGAAGAGACAGCGGAAGTAACGGTAAAGGTAAAACCCAAACCCCAAAGAAAAACCTGTTCGACCGGTGGGACCCTGACGGTGACGGATTCGTCGAGAAATTTGAGATGGTCATGCCGGGCGGGCTGTTGGAGTACGTCGTGAGGAAGTTCCCGAAAAGGAAACACCAAGAAAAGGCTTTGGAAACTGCGCCGTCTCTCAGCTCTTCTCGAACAGCTCCTATGGCTTCCTCTCACTTCTCCACCTCCAACCCCCCCGTCCTCGCCAAGCACCCTAGCGCTTGGTTCAAGTTCTGGGACACGGATAAGAGTGGCACGCTGGACAAGGAAGAGGTCACCAGGGCGCTGGTCAAGACGTTGCGGTTTGAGCGCGAGAGCGAGCACAGGGAATTTACGCAGTTTGGAGAGTTGATGCCTCCTCGAAGTAGCACTACGTACGGCCGAAACTCGTATGGCCGATTGTTAACCGACGTCGCCGCCGCTAGGGCCGTGCGAAACGTAGTGGACGCTATCTGGCCGGTGTTCGATTTGGACGGCAACGGGGCAGTGGACAAGCACGAGTTTCTGAAACCAGACGGCTTGGCCGAAGCAATCGTCGCAAACATCGGCGACGGCCTGGGAATCGGAGCCAGTACGTCAACCTCTCCTAATCGTATCTCGCGAACGCAAAGCGCGCCGGGAAGGGGAAGCCATTGGTAGTAAGATTGGTAGTCAGTAGTTTCTTATTAATATTGAAAACAGTGTAACTCGAGTAACGCTTCACACTTCATAAACCATCACCTCTCTCACTTGCGCTGCAGCGCTTCATACGCCGAGAGCGCGTCGCCCTCTCCCGACTTCACCTTCGCCACCATGTCCGCAGCCTCCACACCGTACAGGCCTTTGCTCGCCTCAGGCGCGGGCGCGGACAACAACGCGGGCTTCGCGCCGGTGGATTTCACAGAGACGGCTCTGGGCGCCTTAGGGGTGGACGGGGTAGATCCGCCAGGCACAGTCACGACATCGCCGCCGAGCAGAAGCGCGGCGCCGGCGGCGACGATGACGGCGACCGCCCCCGCAACCACGGCGGTGTTGCCCCCCCCGGACGCGGATTTGCGCAACTTGAACGCCGCCTGCGCGGCTTCTTCCGCCACTGCTCTGGCCTTTTCCGCGTTACGCTCCGCGTTCGGTTTCAAGAACCCGAAGAACCCGACGATCGGTCCGTCTACGAACTGCTCCGCCGAATCCGCTTTCGTTTCCAGGCGCTCGGCGAGAAGATCGGCTTTGTCGCAAAGCTCTTCCTTTTCTTCGGGTGTCTCGCACTCGTTTAGGTCCTCGACGGTGGGGAAGCCTCTGGGTAATAAAGAGTCTAAATCACCAGAAAAATCTCTCGACGGCATGCGGACCGTCCGCGTGCTAAACGCGGGAATCACGTCCTCTTGTTGTCGGCGTTCAATCTGCGTGCCTTCACTGGGGCGGGTCATGATTTTGGTCGCCGCCGACGCGGACGCCTTCGCGGCTTTCGCCTCAGCAGCAGCGGCTTTGCGCTTGGCTAAGGCTTCAGCGGCTTCTTCGCGCTTCGCAGCCGCGGCAGCGGAGGCGGCGGCAGCAGCAGCCGCAGCCTTGGCGGCGAAGTCGTTTTGAGGTGCCTCTTCTTCCTCTTCGTAGTACTCCTCGACTTCCTGCTCCTCGTATTCCTCGACGTACTCCACGTCGTCGTCGTCATCCCCGGATTGACCCACGCCTGCTTTGAACGCGGCGAACCCCGCGCCCGCGAGACCCAACACACCGACGACGCCCGCGATCCCGCCGCTGCCGCTCGATTCTTTCGGCTTTGAGTTCGCAACCACCGCTTTGGCGGTTGAAGAGTTGCCCCCTGTTTTGGTCGCCGCGTTGTACGCAGCCAGGGGGTCGTCGTTGCCCTGGGGAGAAGGAGGTGCTACAGAGTCAGCAGCGACTTCCTCCTCAACCGCAGGGGCGGGCTCCTCTTGAGCGACGGGAGCCTCGAACGTCTCCTCGTCGTCCGCCTTCGCCAGGCTCGCCTTGAACAACACGGGGACGGCGACGAGGGATGCGACGATGGCTCTTCTTGACGCCACGCGATCGGCGTAGGTCGCGGAGGCGACGACGGATTGTCGGGCCTTGGGCGTAGCAGCAGCCTTGGGGGCGCGTTTGGAAACGCGAAGGGGCGCCACGGTAGCGATCGCCGCGGTGGAAGACACGATTGAAGATGCCATGATGACGATCGACGAAACTACGCTGTCTTAAGGAAGGTGACGATTACAGTCAGACAGTCGGAGCGTGCGCTGTCGTACCCGAGATCTAACGAACTCCGAGACGTGCGATGCGAGCGCAAACGTTACGATGAATGTGCGGTCGGTGCTTGCGTGTGTGGGAAGGGGTGGCTCGGCCAGGGCAAGGGGGCGATCCAATCGGATCAAGATAATCCATAATCCAACCCCTGACGTGGATCCCTGCAACTGAAAAACGAATGCTGACTGGGTTTGGCAGTTGCGCCTCGCGTCGAGGGTGTCGAGGCCCACGTTCGTGTTCAAGCTCACTTCTGCGTGGGTGACATTTAGCCTGGGAGAGCAGATAAATATCCCAAGTTTAAATTGAACCGGGGCAAAAAGTGCAACAGTGCGAGGTTTTTCGTTTTCAAGAACTGACGGCGGATGGATCGAGACGCGCGCATGTCTTCCCTCTACTAGACCCTCGCGCGCGCTCCTTCGCCGCGTCGGGTAGTCGCGGTTGACTCGAGTCGCCGCTGACGTGGGCACAAACGCCACGATGAATACCGCGACGTCGTTGTCCGCGACGTCGCGCGCCGCATTTGCGGGCAATCGAAGTTCCTGCAGTAAGTCAGCATCGGGTGTGTTGAGGGGTGCCGTGCAGGGGGCGCGTGATCGCGCCGGTGCGTGGGTTAATGGATCGTCCGGTGTCAATGCGAAACAGAGTACATCGCGGCGATTGGCATCTATCGGCCAAGTCAAACGATCCATGTCTCTGCGCGTAAACGCCGGGTACGGCTACGGCGATGCCATCGCACCAGACACGACGCACACGGAAGAGGCGTTCGTGGTGAACCTTGATAGGATCGCGGTGGGGGCGTACGTGAGCGTTTCCGTCAGGGCGGACGTATCCCCGGACGCCGCGGTGGACGCGCTGGTGGCGATCGTGCACGCGCACATGCCCGGTGACGTGTTTGTGCACTGGGGCTTGGGGTCGGAGGAAGACGACGGGTCAATCAGCGCAGAGGCGTGGGAGTGCCCCCCCGCTGAGTTGATGCCACCCGGGTCGCGCAGAGTGAGCAACTGGGCATCAGGTGCGGCGGTGCAGTCCCCTATTGACCTTACGACTGGGACGATTGAGATCCCGCTACCAAGTAGACCCGGCCACGGATTAGCGTTCGTTTTGTACGACCAGGAGAAGCAGTGCTACTACGACCATCAAGGCGCTGCTTTTTTCCTGGACTCAGCTTTGTCCTCGGAAACCGCGCGGCGCGCCACAGCAGCTGCGAAGGACCAAGCGAGGGCACAGGAAACGCACATGCGCGCGATCGCGGAGGCTGAGGCGTCTGAAACCGCGAGGCACAACGCCGAGATGGCCAGATCACGGGATGAGGAATTAAGGCGACGGGAACAACGAGACCGGGAAGAACGCGAACAACGCGAAGAAGAGGCGAACATCGCCGCGTTCGATGCCGCTGCTGCTGAGAGCGCGAGGCAAAACGCCGCGGACGAGGCCGCCGCAGCCGAACGCAGACGCATAGCTGCGGAGAAGCAGGAACAGTACGAGCGGGAAATGACGGAACAAGCGAATCAACAAGCGCAAAACCAAAGCGCGTACGACCGGTTCGTGAACGATCCGCAAAACCCATTTCGTGATTTTACACCAGCCAGAGCCGCGGCGGCCAGAGGCGAGGACGTATTACCGGGAATGCTCCAGGCCGCCACGGCGACGATGTCGCCGCCCGCGCCTCCGCCAGGGTTCGTGGACCCTGCGTTGGCCGCCGGCGCTGCGGCGTTTGCGCCGAGCGCGTCGTCGGGTGGCGGCAGCGGTTCGGGGTGGGACAGCGCTTCCTCAAGCGCGGCGACGGACCACTCGTACAACCCCCCGCCCGCCCCCACCTCGCCTGCGCCCGCCCCCACGTCGGTCGCTACGC